>Ga0160427_10000009_pt1 | contig 242315 bp, 202 predicted proteins | sample SolpanmetagenomL_FD_108194 | JGI IMG/M metagenome (GOLD analysis project Ga0160427, IMG submission 108194) | Solar panel surface microbial communities from Lawrence Berkeley National Laboratory, California, USA - L | ecosystem: Engineered > Built environment > Solar panel > Unclassified ...
AAGTCCAAGCTACTTGGCCCTGGCGATTGCACCGTGTTCTTAAACAACAATATTCTTTATATGCCTGTCAATCAACTATCGCCGGAGTTGCCTAGGGTGGTGGTGCCGGCCAAGGCTGCCTCGCCGCTGCGGCGCTTCGTGGGCCGCAACATGTACCGCTGGCACCGGGTGCTGGGCCTGGTAACGCTGCTGCCCGTGGTGCTCTGGACGCTCAGCGGCATCTCGCACCCGCTGATGTCGAACTGGCTGCGGCCCCCCATCGCGCACGAAACAGTGCCTACGCCGGCGCTAAGCGCCGCCGCGCTGCCAGTGTCCATTACGCAGGTAATGAGCCAGAACCAGCTGGGCCGCGTGCGCAACCTGCGCGTAGTGCAGTTCCGGCGCCAGCCCACCTACCAACTAGTTGATTACCGGGGCCGGCTGCGCTACTTCTCGGCCGCCACCGGCCAGGAAATACTCAATGGCGACCAGGCCTACGCCGAAGACGTGGTACGCTACCTGCTGGCCGACTCAACCAGCGCCGTGGCCAGCGCCGAGCGCCTAACCCACTACACCGGCGACTACAAGTTTATCAACCGCCTGCTGCCGGTTTGGAAAATCACCTTCGCGCGCCCCGACGGCATGGCCGTGTTCGTCGAAACCGGGCAGAGCCGCCTGGGCACCTTCAACAACCGCGCCCGCGCCCGCTTCCTGTGGGTATTCGGGATGATGCACAACTGGGACTTTCTGGATGCGCTGCCGCGGCCGCTGCACCTGGGTATTATGCTGGTGTTCACCACCGTCATCTGGCTGTCGGCCCTGAGCGGGCTGGTCATTTATGGCTTCGTGCGCAAGAAGCTGCGGGAGCCGCGCTCGAACCAGAACCAAGTGGGCTGGCTGCGGCGCCGGCACCGTAGCCTCGGGCTGTGGGTGGCGTTCGTCACGTTCACCTTCGCCCTCAGCGCCTCCTACCACCTGTGGCAGAAGCTCACGCCCGACCGCCGCGAATCAGTGGCCCGCGTCAGCACCTACACCGCTGCCGACCTGACCTGGCCGCTGGCCGAGGCGCTGGCTGGCCCAGCGCCCATCGTGCGGGTGTCGCTGGCCCGGGTGGGTGGCCAGCCCTACTACCGGCTGGTGAGCCAGGGCGCCAATGGCCAGCCCACGGTGCAGTACCGCAGCACCCGCGACGGTAGCGTGCTGCCCGAGGGCGAGTTTGCCTACGCCCGCGAGCTGGGGCAGCAGTTTATGGCCAAGCTCAGCGGCCCGGCGGCCCTAGGGGGCGCAGCCCGCTCGGGGGCGGCAGCCTTGGGCGAGTGCTGCGTTGCCCTCGACGAAACGCCGGCGACCATCGGCCCGCCCGCCGCGGGCCCGGCTTCGGCGCAAGCCAACCTGGGCGGCCCCGAGCTAGTGACCCGGTTTGCCGGCGAGTACGGCTTCGTGAATAAGCGCCTGCCGGTAGTGAAGCTAGCCTTCGATACGCCCGACCACACGGCGCTGTACGTGGAGCCCGCCAGCGGCCGCCTCGCCGCCTTGGTCACCGATGGCGACCGGCGCGAGGGCCTGTCGTTTGCCGTGCTCCACAAGTTCTTTCTCATGGACTGGGCCGGCAAAAACGTGCGCGATGCCGTGGCCATCCTGTCGGCCCTCGGGGTGCTGATGGTAACGCTCTACGGCTTCGCGCTGCTGGTGCGCACCCGGCGCTAAGTGGCGGGTGGTGGCCCTAGGGCCCCTAAAGCGACAGCGAAGGGAAATGCTCCAGGAGCACGGCCGTGATTTTTTCGCGCGTAAGGGGCTTGGTGAGAAAGCCCGTGATGGGGAAGCGGCGGGCCCGGATGGCCTCGCGCTCGGGCTGCGAGCTGGTGAGCACGATAATGGCCGACGGGCACGTGCACAGATTGGCTTGCTGATAGGCTTCCAGAAAGCTCAAGCCATTCATCACCGGCATGTTGAGGTCGAGAAAGATGAGTTGCGGGCATACCCCGGGCCCAGCTTCGGCCTGCAATTGGGCCAGGGTATTGAGCGCATCCTGCCCGTTCTCCGCCGTCAGCACCTGCTCCGACACGTGCATATTATGCAGCAGCAGCTGATTAAGCATGTTTGTCGTGCTATCGTCGTCAACAAGCAATACACTGGTCAATTGAATCATAAACAAGCAAGTAGAGCTGCACGGAAAAGCAAAGTTAAACCCGAGCGTACGAAAGCAAGCGATATAATTCTCGGCATAATACAGCAATAAAAAAATAATAGTTATATTCAAAGATGTCATGAATTGCGCGTGCACCCTAGCATATCCTTGTGCTTAACCATTATATAGTGAAAATGCTAAGTAAGTGCTGCTAGCGACAACCGGACAGAAAAACTCAGCGCTACGCTTGGAAAAGTGCTAGTGCCGCGGGCCGTATGGCGCCCGCGTGATAGCCGATTCTTAACGCACTAGAACTTATCGCGCTAGCGGGTAGCAGGAGCGAGAATGGTCCCCGGCGGCTCGTTATTTTTAGGCAAAACACTGCCAAAACCATTCCGGGCCCGTAGTATTGGACGGCCGTGCCGCACCCCCGGCCTGGGGCGGGCGGTTAGTAGCTGATTGTGAGGCCTAAGCCCTTTTTGCCATGAATCCCTTAGTTGACATTCGCCGCTTCGACCAGAGCCTATGGCTCGACTTCATTAGCCGCAAGATTTTGCAGAACGGCGAGCTGAAGGCGCGTATCGACAACGACGCCCTGCGCGGCGTTACGTCTAACCCCGCCATCTTCGAAAAAGCCATTGGCGGCTCGCCTGACTACGACCAAACCATTCGCGAGCAAGCCCAGCAGGGCAAAACCGCCGAGCAGATTTACGTGGGCTTGGCCGTGGCCGACGTGCAAGCCGCCTGCGACCTGTTCCGCCCGCTCTACGACGAGAAGGATAACAGTTCGGACGGCTACGTGAGCCTGGAGGTATCGCCGCGCCTAGCGCACGACACCCAGGGCACCATCGACGAAGCCCGCCAGCTGTGGAAGGACGTGGCCCGCCCCAATGTGATGATTAAAGTGCCCGCTACCAAGGAGGGCCTGCCCGCCATCCGCACGCTCATCTCGGAAGGCATTAACGTGAACGTGACGCTGATTTTCGGCCTGGAGCGTTACCGCGCCGTAACCGAGGCCTTCATTGGCGGCCTCGAAGACCGGGCCAAAACCGGCCAGTCGCTCGAGCGCATCGACTCAGTGGCCAGCTTCTTCCTCTCGCGCATCGACGTGCTGATTGACCCCATGCTGGACAAGCTGGTGGCCGAAGGCAAGCAGGAGGCACAGCCGCTGATTGGCGAAGTGGCCATTGCCAGCGCCAAAGTGGCCTACGAGATGTATAAGGAGATTTTCAGCGGCCCGCGCTGGCAGCCCCTGGCCGACAAAGGCGCCCATACCCAGCGCCTGCTGTGGGCCAGCACCGGCAACAAGAACCCCAAGTACGACGACCTGAAATACGTGGAGGCCCTCATCGGCCCCAAAACGGTGGACACCGTACCCGTTGAGACGATGGACATCTTCAAGGAGCGCGGCAAGCCAGCCGATAACCTGGAGCAAAACACCGCCAATGCGCACAAGGTACTTAATGCCCTGCCCGGCCTAGGCCTCGACCTTGACCAGTTGACCCAGAGCCTGGAGAATGACGGCGTGAAGAAATTTATCGACCCCTTCGGCAAGCTCCTCGACTCGGTGGAGAAGAAGCGTGCCCAGGCTGTAGAAGGCGCCGAAACGCTGAAGGCGTAGTCAATGGGTGAATGAGCGAAGGGGTGAATGGGTGAATGATTCTATTGTGAGTCATTCGCTTCTTCACCCCTTCGCTTATTTATTGACCAGCGCCAGCACCTCTTCCAGCACCTCACGCGAGTTGTGCAGGCGGGGCACCTTGCGCTGGCCCCCAGGCGGCCGCGCTGGCGCAGCCAAGCCTCGAAAGTGCCGGGCGGCAGCAGGTGCAGGCGGGGGGGGGCCAGGGCCAGGTCGCGGTGGCGCTTGGCGTCGTAGTCCGAGTTGAGGCGGCGCAGCTCTTGGTCGAGGGCTAGGGCGAACTCTTGGGGCCTAGGGGGCGGCGGGGTGCTTAGCTCCACGGCCCACTCGTGGCCGCCGCGTGAGGCGCCCGCACCCGCCGCGAAGTACACCGGCGCGGCCGTGAAATCGCGCACCTGCACCCCGGTAGCACGGGCGGCGTGGGCCACGGCCGCCTCCGCGTTTTCCACCATCACCTCCTCGCCAAAAGCGTTGAGGAAGTGCCGGGTGCGCCCCGTGATGCGCACACGGTAGGGTTGTAGCGAAGTGAAGCGCACCGTATCGCCCACCAGGTAGCGCCATAGGCCCGCGTTGGTGCTCACTATCAGCGCGTAGCTAGGGCCAATTTCCACGGCCTCTAAAGGCAGAGCCTGGGGATGGGAGTGGTCGAGCTGGTCGAGGGGCAGAAACTCGTAGTAGATGCCGTGGTTGAGCAGCAGCAGTAGGTCGGGGCTGCCGGGCTCATCCTGCAGGGCGAAGTAGCCTTCCGAGGCGTTGTAGATTTCGAGGTAGCGCAGGGTGGGGGCCAGCTCGGCAAATAGCTCGCGATAGGGTTCGAACGCCACGGCGCCGTGCAGGAACAAGCCCAGCCGGGGCCATACCTGCTCCAGCTGCTCGGCACCCCCTAGGGCCAGCACGCGGCGTAGCAGCACCACCATCCAAGTAGGTACGCCGGCGAGCACGCGCACATCTTGGCGCAGCACGTGGCGGGCAATGCGCTCGATTTTCTCCTCCCACTCATCCAGCAGCGCCAGCTCTAGGGTGGGGGTGCGCAGCTGCTCGGCCCAGGCGGGCAGGCCCTGCATAATGAGCGCCGACACGTCGCCGGCCAGCGCACCGGTAGCGAAGGGGCTGGGGCCGTAGCTGCCGCCTAGGCTCAGCGTCTGGCCCTGCATGATGTTGATGCCGGGGTGGTGGTGCAGCGCCAGGGCCAGCATGTCGCGCCCGGCACGGTAGTGGTTATGGTGCAGCGCCTCGGGCGTTACGGGCAGGTACTTGCTGCGGGCGTTGGTGGTGCCGCTGCTGCGGGCCTGCCAGCGCGGGGCGGGGCCGGGCCACAGCACATCGGGCTGGCCGTGCAGCACCTTTTCCAGCTCGGGGTATAGCTGCTCGTAGCTGCTGATGGGCACTTGCTCGGCGAAGGCCCTAGGCCCCAGGCCGGGGGCGTAGCCGTAGCGGCGGCCCCAGGCAGTGCCCTTGGCGCGGCCCAGCAGGTAGCGCAGCACCGCCGCTTGCAGCGCCAGCGGCTGCTGCCGTACCCGCTCGATGCGGGGCAGGCTGGTAAGCTGCACTACGGAGCCGAGAAGCTGGCGAAACACTACGAATAAAGAGTAGGAGGGTAAGAGCTAGGCGTAAAGAACTAACCCAGCACGTGAGGCTCAGCTAGCACCTGCTTGCTGCAGCAACTCTGCCGTCCTATACGGCCAAGAGAATGGCTGTGGCTGCGCGAAAGCCAACTAAATAAGAAGCAATGGATTAACTTAAAATTCCCACTACGATGTTTTTCTGCGCTTAAACTCGAAGTTGCGGCCCAGGTACACGCGGCGCACGGTTTCGTCGGCGGCTAGCTCCTCGGCGGTACCGGCCTTGAGCAGCTTGCCCTCGAAAAGCAGGTAGGCCCGGTCCACGATTTCCAAGGTCTTTTGCACGTCGTGGTCGGTGATGAGCACGCCGATGTTCTGCAGCTTGAGCTTGGATACGATGCCCTGGATTTCCTCGGTGGCGATGGGGTCAACGCCGGCAAAGGGCTCGTCGAGTAGCACGAATTTGGGGCTTACGGCCAGGGCGCGGGCTATTTCGGTGCGCCGCCGCTCGCCGCCGCTCAGCACCTTGCCCAGGTTTTTGCGCACGTGCCCGAGGCTGAACTCTTCAATGAGCTGCTCCACTTTCTCTTGCTGCGCCTGCTTAGGTAAGTCCGTCATTTCGAGCACCGAGCGAATGTTTTCTTCCACGCTCAGGTCGCGAAATACGCTGGCTTCCTGGGCCAGGTAGCCCACGCCGCGCCGCGCCCGCTGGTAGATGGGTAGGGTAGTTACCTCCTCATCGCCTACGAAAATGCGACCAGCGTTGGGCTTCACCATGCCCACCATCATGTAGAAGCAAGTGGTTTTGCCCGCCCCGTTGGGACCCAGCAGCCCCACTATTTCGCCCTGCTCCACGGTCACGCTCATGTCGTTGACCACGGTGCGGGCTTTATACTGCTTGAAGAGATGCTCGGCGCGAAGTACCATATGTAGGGCAAAAATAACCCAACTGCCGCCGGGCGCTACTTATTTCCTAGGGCCTGCCAGCGGCCGCAAGCGTTGCGCCCGGCTACTAGCCCCAAAGGTCGGTCTGAAAATCTTGCTTGATAATCAAGCGTTTGTTTGGGAAAAACACTGCAAATATTTTAAGCTGAGCGCTGGTAAAAGGCGCAAAGAGTTCCTAACTTGCACAAGGGAAAGTATTGGTATTTATAGAATAAATAGAAGGGTGGCAATGTTTCTGCTAGTTGGAGTGGGGTGCCTAGGCCTCATCACAGAACTAGCTGTTCCCGTTCCTCGATTTAGCGTGTTTATGAGCAAGTATGTACTGCTGCTGGGGTGGCTGCTGGCCTCCGGGCTGGCCGCGGCCCAGCCTACGCCCGTTCCTAGCGGGGTGGCCGAACTAGCCTGGCGCACCCGCGCGCACTGGGCGCCGCCCGGCCTGACGGCCGATAACCTGTTGGTGACCAGCAGCCACACCGAGCCGGGTGGCCTTACCTACTTGTACGTGCAGCAGCTGCACGCGGGCATTCCGGTGCACAACCGGGTGGTGACGCTGGTGGTGGCAGCCGATGGGCAGCTACGGCACCACGCGGGTGCTTTTGTGCCCGAGCGGCAGTTTGCCGGCCTGCAGGCTACGCCCACCCTACCCGCCGCCACGGCCCTGACGCAGGCGCTAACTCCGCTGGCGCCCGCATTGGCCACGGCGCGCGTTGGCCGCCCGCAGCCGCAACTACTGACTACCACACCTGGGTTCGCGCAGCGCCAAGCCTGGGCCGCCCCCGCCCTGGCCCGCCGCCAAGTGATAACCAGCCTGGTGTGGGTGGCCAACGGCCCGCAGCCGCCGCGCCTAGCCTGGAACGTAAGCGCCGACCTGCTCGAAACCGCCGACTGGCGCAACGTGCGCGTGGATGCCGCCACCGGCCTGCCGCTGGAGCAAGACAGCTGGACGGTGCACGAGGCTCCCGTGGGCGCGGCTTTGCATGCGGCACAGCCCCTAGGGCCGGTAGCGCTTCCTAGCCAGCGCCAGGTAGCCGCGTTGGCCCTCGGCCCCGCCGCCCGCCGGCAGCCCATCCGGCCGGCCGCACCCCACGCTACTACTGCCGCCGAAGCCAGCTACCTCGTGGTGCCGTTTCCGCGCACCGACCCGGCTGCGGCCAGCTTGCAGCTGGAAACCTCGCCCTGGCTGCGGGCCGGCACCAGCAACGAGGCCGGCACCTACGGCTGGCAGTATGACGGGAACTCCACTTACGCCGAAACGCGCGGCAACAACGTGTGGGCCTACGACGACAGCCTGCAGCGCGATGCGCCCGGCCGGTTTGCCGCAGCCACCAGCACCAGCAACGGGCTGCAGTTTCAGTACCAGCCCGATTTCAACCGGGCGCCCACGCTGGGCCGCAACCGCCGGGCGGCGACCGTCAACGCCTTTTACTGGGCGAATCTGCTGCACGACATCTTCTACCAGTACGGCTTCACAGAAAAAGCCGGCAACTTCCAAACCAGTAACCTGGGCCGCGGCGGTAAAGGCACCGACCACGTGCAGGTGGAAGTGCAAGACGGCAGCGGCGTGAACAACGCCAAGTTCACCACTGCCCCCGACGGCACGGTGGGCCGCATGCAGCTGTTCTTGTGGTCGCCCCCCACCGCGCCGGTCCTGGCCGTGACGGCGCCGGCCGCAATAGCGGGCCCGCTTGTCAGCGCCGAGGGTACCCTAGGGCCTAACAATCTACTAATAAACACAGGAGCGGTGAGCGGCCCGCTAGCTCTTTACCCCGATGCCGACAACCCTGCCGCGCCGCTAGCCTGCATCCCCACGGCCACGGGCAGCCTCGCTGGCCGGGTGGCGCTGCTCTACCGTGGTAGCTGCGACTTTGCCAGCAAGGTGTACTACGCCCAGCTGGCGGGCGCCGTGGCCGTGGTGGTAGTGAACGTGGACAATAGCCTGCTCACCATGACGGGCAGCGACCCTAGACTCACCATTCCGGCCGTGATGGTGTCGCAGGCCGATGGGCAGCGGCTAGCTACCCAGCTTGCCCAGGGGCAAGCCGTGCGCGTGACGCTGCAGCCCCCGCTGCCCCAGCGCGACGGCGCTTTCGACAACAGCGTAATAGCCCACGAGTATGGGCACGGCGTCAGCAGCCGGCTCACGGGCGGAGCAGCCTCGGCCAGCTGCCTCACCAATGCCGAGCAGGGCGGCGAAGGCTGGAGCGACTACTTCTCGCTGCTGCTGACTACCGACTGGGCCACCACCAAGGTTAACGATGGTGCCCGGCCCCGGTTGATGTCGGCCTACGCCGCGGCCACCAGTCCCACCGGCCTGCGCCGCTACCCCTACTCAACCGATATGGCCATCAGCCCCCTCACCTACGATGACGTGCAGAAGAACCCGGAGGTGCATGCCATTGGGGAGGTGTGGTGCGCGGCCCTCTGGGACATGACCTGGAACATCATTGGGCAGCAGAGCCAGGTAGAGCCCAACGTGTACAACAGCGCCAGCACCGGCGGCAACGTCATTGCCCTGCAGCTAGTGATGCAGGGCCTGAAGCTGCAGCCCTGCGGCCCCGGGTTCTTGGACGCGCGCGACGCTATTCTGGCCGCCGACTCGCTGCTCTACCAAGGGCGCTACCACTGCGCCATCTGGCAGGCATTTGCGCGGCGTGGCATGGGCCTGAGCGCGCGGCAGGGCTCTTCTTACAGCACTGGCGACCAGGTAGCTGCCTTCGACCAGCCCGGCGTGCAGTTGCGCAAAGCAGTGGCTCCCCTCACGGGCGAAGTGCTCGACATTACCCTAGGGGTCAGCAACACCTGCGGGCTTACGCAGACGCTGGCTTCGCAGGCGCTGACGCTCACCAGCCAGCTGCCGCCCGGCGTGGCCTACGTGAGCAGCAGCGGCGGTACGCTGGCGGGGCGCACCGTCACGTTCGGCAACGTGCTGGCTCCTGGCCAGCCCCACACGCTGTCGCTGCGGGTGCGGGCGCAGCCAGGCCAAGGCTGCGCGGCGAAGGTGCTGCTGCGCGACGACCGCGAGAATTCCGTGCTAAACAGCTTGCAGCCGCAGTACGTGAGCGCCTGGGGAGCGGCCTGGGAGCCGACCACTGCCCGCGCCGCCAACGGCAGCTCTTCTTGGCACATTGGCATCCCCGCTGGCACCACCGTCGATGCCGCCCTCGTGTCGGAGGCGCTGCCGCTGGGCAGCGCGGCGGTGCTTTCGTTTCAGCAATACTTCAGCACCGAGTTTGGCTACGGCGGCGGCCTAGTAGAGCTGTCAATCAACGACGGCGCCACCTGGCAAGACGCCGCGCCCTACTTCCTGCTGGGCGGCTACAACAGCACGTTCCAGACGTGGTCGGCGGCGGGGCAGCCCTGCTTCACGGGCAGCTCGTCGAGCCTGAGCGGGCCGGCCGCCTTCAGTCCGGTTCTGCTGAACCTGAGCAGCTTTGCCGGGCAAACCGTGCGCTTCCGCTTCCGCCTGCGCGCCGACCAGCTGGGGGAGGCAGAAGGCTGGTACGTGGATAACGTACAAGTGCTGAGCGGCTGCGGCGGTACCCAGCAAGTGCAGCTGCTTGATGCCAGCGGCACGGTGCTCGACAGCTACGCCCAGCCCCTGTTTACGCTGCCCGCCCCGCTGCCCGTCGAGCTGGTTTCCTTCACGGCTACAACCCTAGGGCCCGCCGCCGTGCGCCTGGCCTGGGCCACGGCCTCGGAGCTAAACAGCGACTACTTCGACGTGGAGCGCAGCCTCGACGGCCTAGCATTCGAGCCCGTGGGCCGGGTGGCGGCCGCGGGCAACAGCGCCACCACCCGCCAGTACGAATGGCGCGATAATGCGCCGCCCGCTAACGCTTCGCCGCTGTACTACCGCCTGCGCCAAGCCGACCACGATGGTACCGCCCACTACTCAGCGGTGCGCACGGTGGCCCTAGGGGCAGCCGCAGGCCTCAGCCTGGCCCCCAATCCTGCCCACTCGGCCACCGTGCTGCGCGGCGCAGCGCCGGGCGCGGCCGTGCAGGTGCTCGATGCCCTGGGCCGCCAAGTGGGCACCGCCACCGCCGACGCCCGCGGCACCGCACAGCTAATCATGCCATCGGGGCTAGCGGCGGGCATCTACGTGGTGCGGGCCGGCAGCCAGCAAGTGCGCCTGGCGGTGGAGTAGCGGCGCGAAAAAGAGATATTTCTTATTCGTTAGGGAATAACATCATGCAGCGCGCAGCGAAGCATCTCGCTCGTGTCACCCTGGGTAACACAAGCGAGATGCTTCGCTGCGCGCTGCATGACGTTCTTAATGCTGGTATAGGAAGCCTTGGCTACACCAAGCCTACCAGCGCCAGTACCAGCGGCCCGGCTTGGGCGGCGCGGTAGGCCACGCACTGCGTCAGCGTTACGGCCTCGCCGCCGGCCACGCGCAGGGGCCGCGCCACCACGCCGGGCACCTGGCTGAGGTCGAAAAACGACGGCACAAAGGCGATGCCCATGCCCAGCCGCACCAGGTTGCTGAGCAGCTCCAGCGACGAGGCCTGTTGCACGATGCTGCCGCGCCGCGAGAACCCCGCCTGCTGGCACATGTGCTCGATATCGTCGTACACCGGGTGCAGCGGCCGGCTGATTTCCACCCATTTCTCGTGTCCTAGGGCCTCTAGCGGCACCGCGGGCAGCTGGGCCAGCGGGTGCGCGGCGGGCAGGGCCACTGCCAGTCCGCCCTGGCCGAAGGGCCGCGCCGCCAGCTCGGGGTGCAGCAGCGGCAGCATGGTTAGGCCCAGGTCGAGGCGGCCGGCCACCAGCGCCTCCTGCACCGCCCGGAAGGTGGGCAGCTCGTGCAAGTGGAACTGCGCCTCAGGGAAGGCGCTGCGGAAGCGCTCAACCAGGGCCGCTAAGCGCTCGGGGCGCAGCAGCTGGTAGTAACCTAGCTCGACGGCGCGGGCCTGGGCGCCCACCCGGCGCACGGCCTCCACGGCGGCGCGGCTCTGGTGTAAGATGCCCTCGGCGGCGGCCAGAAACACCTGGCCCGCCTCGGTGAGCACCACCCGGCGTTGGCGCTGGCGCTGCTGGTGGTCGAACAGCTCCACGCCCAGTTCGCGCTCCAGCAGCTGAATTTGCTGGCTGAGGGCGGGCTGCGACACGCACAGTTGCGTAGCCGCTCGCCCAAAGTGCTGGGCGGTGGCCACTTCCACAAAATACCGCAGCTGCCGCAGCTCCATGGGTGTCGTGCCGTTATTGAGGTTAGAAGTTTCTTTGGAAAGTCATGCTCATCGGGCGTGCGCTTGCCGAACTACCTCCACTAAACAACACTCTAGGGCCATTGTGCAATAGAGATAGTTCAGCGGCGCGGACAGCCGATGAGCAAGAACGCCTAGAAGGCTGGTCTCGCACTTGTCGGGGTAAAGATGCAAAGCCGATAAGAATTTCTTATTGGCTTCATCGGAAAACAGTATTGGACTGCAGTAACTAACGCTCGTTAGTTTCGCCTTGTCATTCTATCTCTCCCTGACTTCCCTATTCCTCATGGCTACCCTCACTGCCCCCGCCCCAGTCGCGCCCGAAACCGCTGATTTTCTGCCCCTGCTCGGCACCGACCACCTCGAGTTTTACGTGGGCAATGCTAAGCAAGCGGCCTACTACTACCAGGGCGCGTTTGGCTTCGAGCTGCTGGCCTACCTAGGGCCCGAAACTGGCGTGCGCGACCGGGCTAGTTACGTGCTGCAGCAGGGCAAAATCCGGCTGGTATTCACCACCGCTTTGCGCAGCGACAGTGCCATTGCCGAGCACGTGAAGCTGCACGGCGACGGCGTGAAAATCCTGGCTTTGTGGGTGGACGACGCCTTCGCCAGCTACGAGAAAACCGTGGCTCGCGGCGCCCGCAGCTACCAGGAGCCTAAGGTGCTCACCGACGAGCACGGCGAGGTGCGCACGGCCGGCATCTACACCTACGGCGAAACGGTACACCTTTTTGTAGAGCGCCAGAACTACCGCGGCGCCTTCATGCCCGGCTACGTGGCCAAGCAATCGAGCTTCAACCCCGGCTCGGTGGGCTTGCAGTACATCGACCACTGCGTGGGCAACGTAGGCTGGAACCGCATGAACGAGGCCGTGCAGTGGTACCAGGACGTGATGGGCTTCCGCAATATCCTGAGCTTCGACGACAAGCAGATTACCACCGAGTATTCGGCCCTGATGAGCAAGGTGATGAGCAACGGCAACGGCTTCGTGAAATTCCCCATCAACGAGCCGGCCGAGGGCAAGAAGAAATCGCAGATTGAGGAATACCTGACCTTCTACGAGGGCGAAGGCGTGCAGCATATTGCGGTGGCTACCAACGACATCATCAGCACGGTGCGCCAGATGAAGGCGCGCGGCGTGGAGTTCTTGAACACGCCCGGCAGCTACTACGACCAGTTGCCCCACCACGTAGGCACCATTGACGAGGACGTGGCCGCCCTGCGCGAGCTGGGCATCATGGCCGACCGCGACGAGGAAGGCTACTTGCTCCAGATTTTCACCAAGCCCGTGGAGGACCGCCCCACGGTGTTCTTCGAAGTCATCCAGCGCAAGGGCGCTAAGAGCTTCGGGGCCGGCAACTTCAAAGCGCTGTTCCAAAGCATCGAGCGTGAGCAGGCGCTGCGGGGCAATTTGTAATTCGCCGGTTTGAAAAGAAACGTCATGCTTATCTGCCGTCCGCGCAGCCGAAGCATCTCTACCGGACGAAGACCCTAGGGGTTTGTTCGGTAGAGATGCTTCGGCTGCGCGGACGGCAGATAAGCATGACGTGCTGTTTTGCGACTGTGTACACGCCATAGTTTGTCATTGCGAGCGCAGCGAAGCAATCGCACCAGAACGATTACCGCTGGGGTTCGTTCTGGTGCGATTGCTTCGCTGCGCTCGCAATGACAGTAGTAGCTTTCACTATACTTTCCCACCCAACCCCACGCTATGCCCATCTACCACAAGCTCGGCCAGCTGGCGCCGGTGCGCCACACCCAGTTCGAGAAGCCCGCGGGCGGGCTCTACTACGAGGAGCTGTTTGGCACCATCGGCTTCGAGGGTATGTCGTCGCTGCTCTACCACGTGCGCCGGCCCACGATGGTGAAGGAGGTGCTGGGCGAAACCGACCTGACGCCCAAGGTGGCCGTGGAGCGCAACATCAAGGCGCGGCTGCTCAAGGGCTTCGCGGTGCCGCCCCAGGACGACTACCTGGCTAGCCGCGTGCCGGTGCTGGTAAATGGCGACGTGCACATCTCGCTGGCCTCCCCCAGGCAGTCGCTGACGGCCTACTTCTACAAAAACGCCGACGCCGACGAACTGCTGTTTATCCACAAAGGCACCGGCAAGCTGCGTACCCAGCTGGGCAACATCAAGTTCGAGCCCGGCGACTACCTGCTGGTGCCTAGGGGAATAATTCACCAGGTGGAGTTCGACGGCCCCGACAACCGCCTGCTCATCACCGAGTCGTTCCACCCCATTCACACACCCAAGCGCTACCGCAACCACTTCGGCCAGCTGCTGGAGCACGCGCCCTACTCGGAGCGCGACTACAAGCTGCCCATTGAGCTGGAAACGCACGACGAAGCCGGCGACTTCGTGCTGAAAATCAAGAAGCAGGGCGTGCTGCACGAACTGCTATACCCCAGCCACCCCTTCGATGTGGTAGGCTGGGACGGGTACAACTACCCGTTTGGGATGAACATCCGCGACTTCCAGCCCATTACCGGCAAGGTGCACCAGCCGCCGCCCGTGCACCAGCACTTCGAAACCAAGGCCTTCGTGGTGTGCTCGTTCGTGCCGCGTTTGTTCGACTACCACGAGCGGGCCATTCCGGCGCCCTACCACCACTCCAACATCGACTCGGACGAGGTGATTTATTACGTGGACGGCGATTTCATGTCGCGCAACAACATCGCGCAGGGCCACATCACGCTGCACCCCGGCGGCATTCCGCACGGCCCCGCGCCGGGCGCCTATGAGCGCAGCATCGGCAAGAAAGGCACCGACGAATGGGCCGTGATGATTGACACCTTCCGTCCCCTCATGCTCACCGAAGCGGCCCTAGGCCTCGACGACGGCCAGTACTACAAGTCGTGGCTGGAACCCGCTCCGCCCCAGGTGCCCGAGCTGGACCGCAACATCGAGCGCGTAGAATAGCGCGCTATTCCAAAGTAAAAGAGAACGTCATGCTCATCTGGCATCCGCTTGCCGAAGCATCTCTACCGCGCCATCAGTGTTCGGTATAGATGCTTCGGCAAGCGGACGCCAGATGAGCATGACGTTCTTGCGGCTTCTATGCCTCCCCTGAAACTCAATTGGTCGCTTGTGGCGCTGGCGCTGCTCTTTGCCGCGGCCGGCACGCTGCATTTTCTGCGGCCCGACACCTACCTGCGCATCCTGCCGCCTTACCTGCCAGCGCCTCGGCTGCTAGTACTGCTGAGTGGCGCGGTCGAGGTGGCGGGGGGCCTGGGGCTGCTGTGGCCCGCTACGCGCCGGGTGGCCGCCTGGGGCCTGCTGGCGCTGCTGGCAGCCGTGTTTCCGGCCAATGTGCACATGCTGCAGATGCACGCGCAGCTAGGGCTGCCAGCCTGGGTGCTGTGGGCGCGCCTGCCCCTGCAGCCGCTGCTGATGTGGTGGGTGTGGCGGGCCGCGAACCTAGGACAGCGCCGCCTGGCCTAGGCTAGCGGCAAGCGCAGGCATTGGCGCCGTATGCCGCTAGCTCTTGCAGCTGCTGCCGCACCGTCACCTGCCAGCGGGTTATCGCGCCGCCGATGGGGTCGGCGTAGGCCTCGGCGTCGAAGCGGTTGTTGCAGGTGTTTTTGGCGAGCAGCAGTTCGGTAACACCCTCGCGCAGCTCGGCCCCAAACGGGTAGCGCCCGGTGCGATAGTAGTCGGCCACCAGCACCCGTATCTGGCGGGCATACAGCTCATTAATATCAAAGTGCACCTGCTCGTGGCTGAGCGTCAGTCGGTTGGAGAAGCTACTGGAGTCGCGTACCCAGGAGTGACTGGGATTGAGGTACGACGCCACCTGGAAGGTGCCCCGGCCGCGCGCATCGGCGCAGGGCAGCACCGCAATGCCGGTAGCCACGCACGCCCCTAGGGCCCGCTCAGCGGCGCGGGTTTGCACGGGGCAGGTGCGGGCCTGGAAGTCGCGCCAGCGCAGCGGGCGCTGGGCCTGCCAGTACACCACGCCCCGCTCCTCGACCTGGGCGGGCCGGCTGGTGCGGGGCGCGCTGCCCAGTGCGCCCAGCCCAGCCACGAGCAGCACGCGCGCCAGGAGTAGCAAAGACATAAAATCAGCGGTGGGGTGGGAAAGCAGCAGCTAAAATACCCAGAACTCAGTAGCGTCGCAAACACTGGCATTTGCCGAGGCTGGCACGGGCAGCGGGCCTAGGAGGCGCCTGCTTTCGAAGGTAAGCGGGACCGCGCTGGTTCGCCTCATGCTACCCGACCCGCTCTGGCGTTTGCGCGCCGCTTCATTGCATCGGGTGCCGCCGCAGAAAAACTCATGCGCCAGCTATTTGTGCCCGGGCGCCCGCCAAGGGCAACTACCTGCTGCAGCCGGGCAAGGTCAACTGCAAGGTTGTCTTCATCGGGCGCGGCGTGCTGCGCAATTTTCAGCTGCGCAACGGGCAGGAGGCCACCTACTACTTCGGCCGCGAGGGCGAAGTTATTGGCGACTAGCCCAGCTTCCTGTTCGCCGGGCCGTCAACCAATGGCCTTCGGCGCTCGAAGACGCCGAGCTCGCTGCCCGCCCGCCAGGACAGGGCCATCGACTTACTTGCGGGCCGCGGCCTTTCCGGTGGTCATGGCCGCGCTGCTAGTAGCCGTCCTGCTGCCGCCGGGGCAGTAGCGGCTGTGCAATTTGCCAGCGACCGGCATCGGCAGGGTAGCGTTCACTCCTAAGCTACTCTGCCCATGAAAAAGCTATTCTTGCCGCTGCTCCTGGCCCTAGGGCCCACCGTGCTAGCGGCCCAGCCAGCTACGCCCACCACCCAAAACCTCGCCACCCGCACCATCAGCGGGCGCGTGACCGATGCCCGCGGCCAGGGCCTGCCGGGCGTGGCGGTTATGGTTCAACACACTACCCTAGGTGTCAGTACCGATGCCAGCGGTCGGTTTGAGCTGCGCAACGTGCCGGCCAAAGCCAAAAAGCTGGTAATAAGCTTTGTGGGCTTTACCACGCAGGAAGTAGCTGTGCCCGCTCCCGGCCAGCCGCTAGTAGTGGTGCTGCGCGAAAGCCAGCACTCGCTTAGTGAAGTAGCTATAGTAGGTTACGGCAGCGCCCGAAAAACCAGGCAGCTAGCCCCAGGCCTGCGCGGGCGGGTGGCCGGCGTGGCCGTAAAAGGCAATGCCGATGCTCCCGACCTTAGTGACCTGAGCGGCGAGGGTAATCAGCCGGTGCAGGAAGTCGTTGAGAACAAAGTGTATTACTACCGGCAGCCCATTCCGGCCCGGCTAGTACCGGGCTTGCTGCCCGCGCGCCCCGAAGCTGGCGCGGGCGACACCTACGCCAAAATCGAGGAAAACGCCTTCCGTCCGGTGGGCAAGGAGCCGCTGAGCACCTTCTCGCTCGACGTGGACAACGCCAGCTACACCAACGTGCGGCGCTTCCTGAACGAGGGCCAGCTGCCCCCGCGCGACGCGGTGCGAGTCGAGGAAATGCTTAATTACTTCCGTTACCAGCTGCCCGCCCCCGCCGCCAGCAGCCCTGACCCGGTGCGCATCAGTGCCGAGCTAAGCGAGTGCCCCTGGGCCCTAGGGCACCAGCTGGCCCGCATCGGCATCCAGGCTAAGAACATTGCCACTGCCAGCTTGCCGCCCGCCAACCTGGTGTTTCTGGTTGATGTGTCGGGCTCGATGGATGAGCCGGACCGGCTGCCGCTGGTGCAAACTGGCCTACGCCTGCTCGTGCGCCAGCTGCGGCCCCAGGACCACGTGGCGCTGGTGGCCTACGCCGGGGCAGCGGGCCTGGTACTGCCCCCCACGGCCGGCAACCGGCAGCAGGAAATCCTGGACGCCATCGACCGCTTGCAGGCGGGCGGCTCGACGGCGGGTGGCGCGGGTCTGCGCCTGGCGTACTCGGTGGCGCAGCAAAACTTCCGCAAGGAAGGCAATAACCGCGTTATCCTGGCCACCGACGGCGATTTCAACGTGGGCGAAAGCTCGGATGAGGCCATGGAGCAGCTCATTGTGCAGCAGCGCGAAACGGGCGTGTTCCTCACGGTGCTGGGCTGCGGCCGCGGCAACCTGCGCGACAGCCGCATGGAGCTGCTAGCCGACAAAGGCAACGGCAACTATGCCTACCTCGATAACCTCGACGAGGCCCGCCGCACGCTGGTGGCACAGTTTGGCGGCACGCTCTTCACGGTGGCCAAAGACGTGAAGCTGCAAATCGAGTTCAACCCCGCCCGCGTGGCCAGCTACCGCCTCATTGGCTACGAAAACCGCCTGCTGGCCAACGAAGACTTCAACAACGACCGCAAGGATGCCGGCGAGCTGGGCGCGGGCCATACCGTCACGGCTTTGTACGAGCTGGTGCCCCTAGGGTCAAGTACTCCGCTGATAGACAAGCTGAAGTACGCGCCGCAGAACGTGCTGTCGCCCGCCGGTCCCACCGCCGAGGTGCTCACCGTAAAGCTGCGCTACAAGCAGCCCCAGGGCAGCACCAGCCAGCTGCTGGCCCAGCCGCTAGCCGGCGCCGCCACGCCCATCGCCCAGGCCTCGGCCGACCAGCAGTTTGCCGCCGCCGTGGCCGAATTTGGCTTGCTGCTGCGCCAGAGCGAGCAGCGCGGCACCGCTACCTGGAGCAGCGCCGCCCGCCTGGCCCAAGCCGGCCGCGGCCCCGATGCCGACGGCTACCGCGCCGAGTTGGGCCGCCTTATCGGCCTGGCCGAGGGCCTAGGGCCAGTCAGTGAGGCCGTGGGCGCGCGGTAGGGAAGAGCCAAGAACCGAGAGCTGAAACTTTGCCTGTCACTTACAAGTGCAGAGCGGAAGTCTTAGCCCTAAGTTCTCGGCTCTCACTTTTCGTTACCTTCGCCGCCTATGGCGCAACCTACTTTGCAGCGTCGCCTAGGCCTCCTCCAGGCCACGGCGCTGAATATGATTGACATGGTGGGCATCGGGCCCTTCGTGACCCTGCCGCTGGTGATGGGGCTGCTGGGGCCTAACTTCTTGCTGGCCTGGGTGGTGGGCGCGGCCCTGGCCGTGGTCGATGCCTGCATTTGGAGCGAGTTGGGCGCGGCCTATCCTGAGGCGGGCGGCTCGTACCGCTTCCTGAAGCTGGCCTACGGCGAAACCACCTGGGGGCGCTACTTCTCATTTCTCTACGTCTGGCAAACGCTCATTCGGTCGCCGCTGGTGCTGGCTTCGGGCGCCATCGGCTTTGCGCAATACTTTGGCTTTCTGGCCAAGGGGCAAAGCTGGTGGCACCCCGAAACCGCCTGGTGGCAGCCCAAGGCCGTGGCCGGCGCCACGGTGCTGCTGCTCATCGTGCTGCTCTACCGCCGCATCGAGGACATTGGCAAGCTGGGCGTGGCCCTGTGGGTGGGCGTGCTAGGCCTCATGGGCTGGCTGATTTTTGGCGGCCTCACCCACGTGAACCACCCGGTGGCCCTGGTACCCGAGGGGGGCCTAGGGGCGCTGCCGGGCCTGCTGCTGTCGGCCGCCATGGGCCAGGCCGCCGTCAAGAGCATCTACTCCTACCTGGGCTACTACAACGTGTGCCACCTGGGGGCCGAAATCGTGCAGCCCGCGCGCGTCATTCCGCGCAGCATGTTCCTGAGCATTCTGGGCATCGCGGCCCTGTACCTGCTGCTCAATTTCAGCGTGGGTACCGTCATTCCGTGGCGCGAGGTGCAGGGCTGGCAAGCCAGCGCCACCGACCAGTCGCAGTTCATTATCAGCGTGTTTATGCAGCGGCTCTACGGCTCCACGGCGGCCACGCTGGCCACTGGGCTGGTGCTGGTGGTAGCATTTGCCTCGCTGTTTGCGGTGCTGCTGGGCTACTCGCGCATCCCTTACGCCGCCGCAGCCGACGGCGAGTTTCTGCCCATCTTCGGCAAGCTGCACCCTACCAAGCACTTCCCCTACGTGTCGCTGCTGCTGCTGGGAGGCGTGGGCTTCGTGTTTAGTCTGCTGTTTCGGTTGGGCGAGGTTATTTCGGCCATCCTGGCCATGCGCATCTTGGTGCAGTTTGTGGGGCAGGCCGTGGGGCTGGTGCTGCTGCGCCGCCGCCGGGGCACGGCCTCGCTGCCCTTCCGCATGCCGCTCTACCCGCTGCCGGTGATACTGGCCGTGGCCACGTGGCTGGCCGTGTTCTGGGGCATTGCGCCGGCCGAAGTCACGTGGTTTGGCGTCACGTTTAAGCTCTATTTCCAGCTGGCGGCTGTGGGCATGATGGCCGTGGGTACGCTGGCTTTCCTGCTGTGGAGTAAAAGGCTAGGTAAGTGGCCGTTTGCAAACTAATTATGTTCTATTGCTAATCAGTGATTATTCCAAATGAATTATACCATTCTGTTACTTTCTCGAAAGCGTGCCCGTTTTTAATAGGTTCTAGAGATGGGGTCTGGATGTCTATTTCATAAATATCCTTGTCTGTGCAAATTACTATGAATTCTCTCCAGACAAAAAATGATTCTTGTTTTACATTATTGATTTCAATATTGTTATAGGTTGTTAGATATGATGTATACAGGGTATTGCCATTTTTTTGAACTGATAGTATCTCTCTTTTTACATCCATGCTCGGAAAGTCATAAAAGTATTTTTGCATATCATCTGTTAAAAACTTTCCGATTAGTTCATTTTGAGGTAATTCCTCAAAGCCTACTTTTTGCTCGGTGCTGTCTAATAAGGAATCCTTAACTGCAAAATGATTCTTATTTCGTTGCCACCTGTGAAGGATAATTGTAGGATTAAAAATAATCTGGTCTGTAGGATATATGATGGGTTCGGGTTTGTCCTTACTTAGTTTTTCTCTGTCAACTTCGGACCATAGCGAATAAGGTTCTACTTTCCTTTGCCAATTAGCCTGCGTTATTTTAAATTCTTCTTTACTAATCCAAGCGTGTATTGGCATGTCGACAGGGTTGTCACGTAACTCAGCTGGTGCAATTTTGCCATTTTTTATATATGAGATTTCTATAGGATTCGTGAGTTTATGAAGCCAATAGTTGTCGTTTGTTGCGTAAAAATTATCGTTAGCGAAAAACTTATTAAGTCCTGTTTTCTTAAAATTAGTAGAATCCTTGTGTATTTTTAATCTGGAAATATCTATTATTTTATTTCCACCAGCTCGTCTATTGATAGATGCTATTATAGTTTGATAATCTTGTATTTTTGATTCATATTTATTTTCGTTTAAAACTGATGATACACTATATCCAGCGGTAAAAATAGATATTGCTGAGGCAATAATTACAGCTATAGTATTGTCAGCTGCTAATTTCTTGATTTTAGTTGAAAATTTCATAAACTGCTACAGAGTATAGTTAGCTTTCAGAGCTTCATTGCTAATGAAACTGCAGTTATATATCATATCCGCTTCTCGTAGCAAAAGAACCGCAGCCCCGGCCGAAACGCTAGCTTGATTTCGCCCGCGAAGCGGTAGCCCAGCTTCGGGAATAGCCGCTGCGTGGCTGCGTTTTCCGAGTTGGTATCCACGCGCAGGGTGCGCAGGCCTAGGCGGTGCGCCTCGGCTTCGGCCTCCGCCAGCAGGGCCTGGGCCACCCCTAGGCCCTGCGCGGCGGGCGACACGGCCAGCCGGTGCGTCACTACGGCCGGCTCGGCGGCGTCCCAATCGGCGTCGGCATACTCGGGGTCTTGGTCTTGGGTAATGGCCGCGATGCCCAGGATGGCGCCCGTCCGCTCGGCCACCCACAGCTGCCCTAGGGCAATGTCCTGTTGGAAAACTGCCTCGTTAGGGTACTCGCTAGTCCACTGGTAGTTGCCGGCAGTGTTCATCAGCGGTACCACAGCTTGTACTAGCGCCACCACGGCGGGTAGGTCGGCGGAGGTAGCGCGGCGAATGGTCAAGTCGTGAGTCATTTGGCAGGTATGATGGATTTCAACGCGCGAAAATGCGGACGGAGTAGGAATTGAACGTCTAGTTACGCTCAATTCCTACTCCGTCCGCATTTCTATATTTTCACATGCAGGGCCTTATCCCCGACGCAGTATCTCGGCCGCGTCTTTGGCGAAGTAAGTGAGGATGGCGTCGGCGCCGGCGCGCTTGATGCTCATGAGCACCTCCATCATGGTTTTCTCGCCATCAACCCAGCCATTTTGAGCAGCGGCCTTTATCATGGCGTACTCGCCGCTCACGTTGTAGGCCGTCACGGGCAGGTTGGTGTGGTTTTTCACCTCCCGGATGATGTCAAGGTAGCTCAGCGCGGGCTTAATCATCACCATGTCAGCGCCTTCGGCCTCATCTAGCGCTAATTCGCGTAGGGCCTCCAGGCGGTTGGCGTAGTTCATCTGGTAGCTCTTCTTATCGCCTTTCTTGGGGGCCGAGTCCAGCGCGTCGCGGAACGGGCCGTAGAAAGCCGAGGCGTACTTGGCCGTATAGCTCATGATGCTCACATGCGAGAACGCATTGCTATCTAGCACGTCGCGTATCCAAGCCACGCGGCCGTCCATCATGTCCGAGGGACCGATTATGTCGGCACCGGCGCGGGCTTGGGCCAGGGCCATCTGGCCCAGTACCTCCAGCGAAGCGTCGTTAAGAATCTCACCGGTTTCCTGGTTCACTACGCCGTCGTGCCCGTCCGAGCTGTAGGGATCCATGGCCACGTCAGTCATCAGCACCACGTCCGGAAACTGACGCTTGATGTCGGCCACCGCTTTCAGGTACAGCCCGTCCATGTTGGTGCTCTCGCGAGCTAGCGGGTCCTTCAGTCCATCGTTGATGGCCGGAAACGGCGCGAAGGTTTTGATACCCAACTCCACGGCCGCATTGATTTCGTCGAGCACGCGGTCGGCCGAGTAGCGGTAGATGCCGGGCATCGACTTCACTTCCAGCTTCTGGTTCTGGCCCTCAATGATAAAAACCGGGTAAATGAAATCGTGGGCCGTGAGGCGCGTTTCCTGCACCAAGTCGCGAATTACCTGGTTTTTACGGTTGCGACGCGGGCGGTTCGTGGGGATAATCGGCATGGAAAAAGGAGCTTTAAGTAGCCAGTCAAAGCTACTCCAACAGTCCTAGAAGCTAAATGATTTGCTCAAGTGCCCAAGAGTGCTACTTCGCAGGCTTCACTTTCTTCTTGCCGCCGCTTAGTAAGCTGTAGAGTAGAAACAGCACCAGCAGCCCGGCCGCTGCCAGGCCCACCCCGCCAAAAAAGCTGATGCCCGGAATCAAGCTCACTAGCGCCCCTAGGCCCGCCAGCAGCCCCAGCACCACGGCAATAACAAAGAGCCCAATGCCCCCTAGGCCGCTCTCGGCGGTGTGGGCCGGGCCGGCCGTAGCGTGCTGCCGCAGCAAGCGCCTAGGTAGCAGCCGCGCCACCGACGAGGCCGTGAGTGGGGCAGTTGGCGTGCTCGCAAGCGCAGGCGACTCAGCTAGGGCAGCTGGTTGGGTAACCAGCCAGCGCCGCTGCTTAGTGGTTGCCTGGTGCTTGGTAGCGGCAGCCACGGGAGCAGTCGCTGGGGCTTCAACGGGCGCCTCGGCCCTAGGGAGGGGGGCGGGCGCGGCGGTAGTTGCAGCAGTAGTGGCCTGCCTGCTAGGTGCAGCGCTGGCCGCGGGAGCTACCGGCTGGAAGCGAAAGGCGACGCGCTCGCTCTGGCAGGCGGTAAGCAGAAAGGGTAGGGCGAGGAGGAGTTTTTTCATAAGTCAGGCGCGGCGCAGTGGCCAGACGGCCAGCGCACCGCGCCTACTACGTATGGGTTGCGCCGCCGGGTGCACCCGCCCTTAAAAGCTGCGCAAAACCTCGGCAATCAGCGCACATGCCTCGCGCAACTCGCTCTCCTTTATTACCAGCGGCGGCGCGAAGCGGATGATATCGCCGTGGGTAGGCTTAGCTAATAAGCCGCGCTCGGCCAGGGCCAGGCACACGTCCCAGGCGGTGCGCCCGTTGGCCGTCGGCTTGATAATTACTGCATTGAGCAAGCCGCGGCCGCACACTAGCTCCACTAGCTCGGGCCGTTCGGCTTGTACTTGGCGCATCTCGGCCCGGAAAACCTCGCCTAGACGGTAGGCGTTTTCGGTTAGGCGCTCGTCCATCAGCACATCGAGGGCCGCCTGCATAACTGCGCAAGCCAGCGGGTTGCCGCCAAACGTGGAACCGTGCTGGCCCGGCTGAATGGTGAGCATCACCTCATCGTCGGCCAGCACCGCCGACACCGGTAGTACCCCGCCGCTCAGCGCCTTGCCTAGAATCAGGATGTCGCCCCGCACGCCCTCGTACTCGCTGGCCAGCAGGCGCCCGGTGCGCCCTAGGCCGGTTTGAATTTCGTCGGTGAGCAGTAGCACGCGGTGCTGGCGGCACAGCGCGGCGGCGTGGGCTAGGTAGCCGTCGGCCGGTACTACCACGCCCGCCTCACCCTGGATGGGCTCTACCAAAAAGGCGCACACGTGCGGGTCGGCCAAAGCAGCCCCTAGGGCCTTGGCGTCGCCGTAAGGCACCACTTGGTAGCCCGGCACAAAGGGCCCAAAACCGCCCGTGCTGTCGCCGTCGGTGCTGAAGGAGATAATGCCCGTGGTGCGGCCGTGGAAGTTGTGCTCGGCTACTACGATGCGCGCCTGGTTGGGCGCAATGCCCTTTTCCTGGTAGACCCACTTGCGCGCCAGCTTCAGGGCCGTTTCCACGGCTTCGGCACCCGAGTTCATCAGCAGGGCCTTGTCGTAGCCAAATAGCTCGCACAGCTGCTTTTCGGCCGGCCCCAGGCGGTCGTTGAAGAATGCCCGGCTCGTTAGCGTCAGGCGCTGGGCCTGCTCGGTAAGCGCCCCGATGATGCGCGGGTGGCAATGCCCTTGGTTCACAGCCGAGTAGGCCGAAAGGAAGTCGAAGTAGCGCTTGCCGTCCACGTCCCACAGGTAAGGCCCTAGGCCCCGGCTCAGTACTACGGGCAGCGGGTGGTAGTTGTGGGCACCGTACTGGTCTTCGAGCTGCATCAGCTGCTCGGCGCGGGCCGAGGTGGCGGGGGCGTGGGTGGAGGTCATGGGGGCGGGGTGGGAGTGAGTGGCGAAGTTAGAACTAAGACGAAGGAGCGAACTTTGGAGTTCTATGCCCACCCCCGACCCGCGCCTCGCCGCTTTCGCCAAACTGCCGCTGCAGCCCGGCGACTTCTACTACACGCCCGAAGGCTACATGGTATTTACCGAGCAGTATCACCGCCGCCGGGGCCTTTGCTGCGGTAGCGGCTGCCGGCATTGCCCCTGGCGGCAGCAAGGGCAGAAGTGAGAAGGAGGCCGATGCAAGAAATGAGTTGGAAGGAAGCTAGCTTTTAGCCTGCTCTTTCTTCTGCGGTTTTTACTATTCCGCACATTTACATAGCATTCACATTCTCACATTTTTACATTCCGCACATTTTTACTTATCTTTGCGGCCCGTTTCGTAGTAGCATCAACTAATCTTTCGATATCATGGCCCGAGTTTGTGATTTGACCGGCAAGCGTACCCGCGTAGGTAACAACGTATCGCACGCCAATAACAAGACTAAGCGTAAATTCTACCCTAACCTGCAGAAGAAGCGCTTTTATATCCCCGAGCAAGACGCCTGGGTAACCCTGCGCGTAGCTGCCAGCACCATCCGTACCATCAACAAGAATGGCATCATGGCCACCTTGAAGAAGGCGAAGGAGCAAGGTTTCATCGTATACTAATTACCGCTGGGCTGCCCCCGGCCGCCGCGAGGCGCTCCGGTATAGGTGGCTATTCCAAACTGCGGGCCGTTGATTTTCAATTTCTAAGTAAGCATAACAACCCACCTTTAAGCAATGGCTAAGAAAGGCAACCGGGTGCAGGTAATTCTGGAGTGCACCGAGCACAAAAACTCGGGCCAGCCGGGTACCTCGCGCTACATCACCACCAAAAACCGCAAAAACACGCCCGAGCGTATCGAGTTGAAGAAATTCAACCCCGTTTTGCGTAAAATGACCGTTCACAAAGAAATCAAGTAATCTGTCATGGCTAAGAAAGTAGTAGCAACGCTGAAAACCGCCACCGGCAAAGACTGGGCAAAGGTTATTCGCGCCGTAAAATCGGAAAAGACCGGGGCTTACACTTTCCGCGAGGAAATGGTGCCCGTTGACAAAGTACAGGATACCCTCAAGGGTTAAGCTGCTGGCTTTGTGCTAAGTAACTGAAAAAGTCCCGCCTGCCGTGGGACTTTTTTCGTGTTGTGTAAAGATTCTATAAAGAACGTCATGCCTATCTGGCGTCCGCGCAGCCGAAGCCTCTCTGCCACGCCTCTAGCAGGATTGTTTGGTATAGATGCTTCGGCTGCGCGGACGCCAGATAGGCATGACGTTCTTTTGTCACCATTACCTCTAACCCACTGGGCTGGCCTAGGAACCGCTCGACACTATAGCTATGGGTCTCTTCGACTTTTTTAAGAAAGACAAGGAAAGTAAGGAGCAGCAGCAAGCGCTTGACGAAGGCTTGCAGAAAACCAAAGCCAGCTTCTTCGACCAGCTCAGCAAGGCCGTAGTGGGCAAGAGCACGGTGGACGAGGCTGTGCTCGACGACCTCGAAACCTTGCTGGTGCACGCCGACGTGGGTATCGACACGACGGTGAAGGTGATTGACCGTATCGAGAAGCGCGTAGCCCGCGATAAGTACGTGAACACCAACGAGCTCGACCGCATTCTGCGCGAGGAGATTGCCGACTTGCTCGACCGTAATGCGGGCACCACTGGCTCTAGGGCCATCCTGGACCGGCCCGACACGCCCGGCCATCCCTTCGTGATAATGGTGGTAGGTGTAAACGGCGTGGGTAAAACCACTACCATCGGTAAGCTGGCGCACCGCTTTCACAGCGCCGGCAAAAAGGTGGTCCTAGGGGCTGCCGACACCTTCCGGGCCGCTGCTGTCGACCAGCTCATCGTATGGGGCAACCGGGTGGGCGTGCCCGTCATTTCGCACGGCATGAACACCGACCCTGCCTCGGTGGCCTACGATGCCGTGCAAAAGGGCGTGGACATGGGCGCCGACGTGGTGATTATCGACACGGCGGGCCGCCTGCACAACAAGGTGAACCTGATGAACGAGCTGAGCAAAATCAAGCGCGTGATGCAGAAGGTTATTCCCGATGCTCCGCAGGAAGTGCTGCTGGTGCTCGACGGCAGCACCGGCCAGAATGCCTTCCAGCAGGCTAAAGAGTTTACTCGGGCCACTGAGGTGTCGGCCCTGGCCATCACCAAGCTCGATGGCACGGCCAAGGGTGGCGTGGTTATCGGCATCTCCGACCAGTTCAGCATTCCCGTGCGCTACATCGGCGTGGGGGAGAAGATGACCGATTTGCAACTCTTTGACCGGCACACGTTTGTTAACTCGCTGTTCAAGAAATAAGCAGCCGGCAAACTATCGCAAGGCAGCTCCGCGTTAGGAAGCCGACTTTCTTTACTTGGCTATGCGTTATTGGTGGTTTGCTGCCCTAGGGGCTGGAGTACTGCTCGGGGCCTGCAACTCGGGTACGGGTACCCAGCCTATTATTCCGTCGGTGCCCGTCAATGTGCAGCTCGACTTGCTCGACCAGCAAAACCGGGCGTTGCGCATCGACAACGGCGTGGTGACCATTCCGCCGGGCAGTGCTAATGGACAGGGTGGCATTAAAGGCATTTATGTGGTGCGCCAGAACGCGACCACTTACTCGGCTTTCGAGCGCAACTGCCCCTATAATCCGCTCGACGCCTGCGCTACCGTCACGCTGGACCGCTCGTCGCGGCTATTCTTCCGCGACTCGTGCTGCACGTCGCAGTTCAACCTGCAAGGACAAGTAACGGGTGGCCCTTCGGCGCGGCCCCTGCGCCAGTATCAGACTACCCTAAATGGTAGCTTGCTGACAATCACGAACTAAGTAGTTTTTTTGCGAAAAAAGCACGCGTTGCTTGTTTTTACGAAAAACCTTGTTCTATCTTTGTGGCCCGAAAGCGCCGGTTTCGGGTACAATTAGCTTCCTTAGCTCAGCCGGTTAGAGCATCTGACTGTTAATCAGAGGGTCCCTGGTTCGAGCCCAGGAGGGAGCGCTTCACAACAAGAAGGCCGCCCAATTGGGCGGCCTTCTTCGTTTTAGTACCCCTAGGGTCTTCGTTTCGGTTACTGTGCCTTCGAGCCGATGGGGGCTCAGGACTTACGCTTTTTGCGGGTCAGTAGCACGACGGTCGCAATGCCTAAGGCGGTTCCGATGCCCGCTTTTAGCAGTTGGCTCGTGCGGTTGAACTTCCAATCGGCTTTGCCCCCCTTTTCGGCGAAGATGTTAGGGATGTGGCCGTGTGCAAGGTCCTCTAAGATGCCTTCAACCACGTTGACGCGGTCGGCAAGCAGCAGCGGTAGCCAGTGGCTGTACTCGTTCTCGCTAAACCGGAAGGCGTAGCGCCGGATGATGCCGCTGAGGCCGGACGGCGGTACCGATGCCCCAAAAACGGCCGTCTGGTTGGGGCGCTCGTTGGAGTGGAGTACCTCTACCGTGAGCGGCTGCTGCGGAATATCGGGCCGGATATAGCCGGCGTGCTCCCCGTTGGTGCGGTGCTTGTAAGGGTAGGTAGGGTCGTTCTTAGGGTCGGCGTCGATGCCCCAACCCTTGATGTGCGCAAAGTCTTTCGCGGTCTTTTCCATGCTGAAGGGGGCTAGGCGATGGTGGGGGAGGGGATGAGTACGGTTTTGATGCAGTTGTCGAGCTTGGCCGAGAAAATGCGGTAGGCGTCGGACACTTCCTCCAAGGGTACGCGGTGGGTGATGATGCCTTTGGGGTTGAGGCGGCCGGCTTGCACGTGCTCGATGAGACGGGGCAGCAGACGCTTAACCGACGTCTGGTTGCCGCGTATGGTCAGGCCCTTGTTTACTAGATTGCCGATGGGCACTAAGTTGTCGGTGGGGCCGTACACGCCTACCACCGACACAATGCCACCTTTCTTCACAGAATTGATGGCCCAGTGCAGCGCCGTAGCCGAGCCGGCTTGCAGGAGCAGCTTGCGGCCGGTGAGCGTTTGCATGGCGCTGCCCGCCGCGTCGCTGCCCACGGCGTCGATGCACACGTCGGCACCCAGCCAATCGGTGGTTTTCTTGATGAATAGCACGGGGTCTTCGAGCGACTCGAAGTTGTAGGCCTCGCACTGCGCGTAGTTGCGCACAAACTCCAGGCGGTACTCGATGTGGTCGAGCACGATAACGCGGCCCGCGCCAAACAGCCAGGCGCACTTAGCAGCCATGATGCCCACTGGGCCCGCGCCAAAAACCACTACCGTGTCGCCGGTTTGGATGCCGGCCATCTCGGCGGCCTGGTAGCCGGTAGGCACCACGTCGGTAAGCAGCACGGCATCGTCGGGGTCCATGTCGGGCGGAATGACCGTGGGGCCCACGTTAGCGTAGGGCACGCGAGCGTACTCGGCTTGGCCGCCGTCGTAGCCGCCAGCGGTGTGCGAGTAGCCGAAAATGCCCCCCACAGCCGTGGCCTCGGGGTTCGACTCGTGGCAGTTGCCGTACAGCTCCTGCTTGCAAAACACGCACTCGCCGCAGGCCACGTTGAAGGGCACCAGCACCTGGTCGCCTACTTTAATCTTGGTTACGTCGGGGCCTACTTCCTCGACAATGCCCACAAACTCGTGGCCAAACGTGGAGCCCACCCGCGTATCGGGCACTAGCCCGTGGTAGAGGTGCAAGTCGGAGCCGCAGATGCAAGAGCGCGTGACGCGCACAATGGCGTCTTGCGGGTGCAAAATCTCGGGGTGAGGCTTGTGGTCGAGGCGTACCCGGAAGGGGCCTCGGTAGTTCATGGCGCGCATGGTGGAAAAGGAAATGGAGTGGAGTAAGGCCGGCCAATCAAACACGTAGTCAGTCGCCCTCAGGTGCTTGGCAGGCCTTGGGGTGGCCGGGTATCCCTAGGGCAGCAAGCTGCCCGGCTATCTGCCTCATACGGGTATCTAGCCGAGCGGTCGACGCGTCGAAAAACCCACCTCGACCGTGTCAACCGCCTCACTTTCTGGTCTTCACTTTCCTACCAACTCAAAATTTTTTTCGCTCGCCGGCCCAGCTCGGCACCCACCGTTGAGCTAACTCGCCTTCTAGGATGCGAGCTATGCGCTCGGTATTTACCGGTGTTGCGACGCGGCAGCAGTTCAGGTTGGTGGTGGGTTGTGAATGCCGTATGAAATTCTAAATTTTTTTATGACACTAACGTTTGAAATCTGAGTTAATTAGCCGGGGATAAGACGAGTAAGGCCCCCAAAGGCAGCTTGGCGGGTGCAACACGACAGCCACCTCGCTGCGTATACTGGGAATGAAATTCCCCCAAACGTTTTCAAAAGAAACGCTGCTCGCGGAACGCCAGCCAATGTACCGAATGGGTCTGGCAAATGAACCTGTAAAGCAGGCCCCTACGCCTGCACCAACGCCGCGCCTACAGCGCTCGTGGCTAGGAACAGATTTTAGTCACGTAGTTGTAAAGCGTTAATCGACAAACGAAGAGCCTGGCAGTACTTGCCAGGCTCTTCGTTTTTGGGGCTATTGGCCGGTTGGGGTAGACAGCGATTGGTCGGTGGGGAGCGGGTCGCCGAAGACGGGCGTACCATCGAGGGCAAAGGTGAAAGGCTGCATGCGCGGCGAGCGCTCGCGGCCGCAGCCCTGGCCCGGCGCCGAGTTGGCGTGGTAGAGCAGCCAATTCTGCTGGCCGTTGGGCGACGTGAAAAAGCAATTGTGCCCCACGGCATAGGTGCCTTTCACTTCGCGGGCCACGAATACCGGCTGCTCGGTTTTGTGCCAGGCGGCCGGGTCAAGCAGGTTGGCAGTGGGGGAGGCCCACACGAGCCCTAGGGCATAAAAATCGGTCCAGCAGCCGTTGGCCGAGAACACGATGTTGACGCGCCCGTTGGGACTGGCCAGAAACTGCGGGCCCTCGTTCACCAGAATATAAGCGGGCTCGCCGGCGCCGAAGCGAGGCAATAGGCCGTGCTGCTCCCAGGCCTGCGTGGGCGTGGAGATGCGCAGGCGCTTGCCCGTAATGGTCCAGGGGTTGCTCATGCGGGCCAGGTAGATGTCCTGGCGGCCATTTTGGTCGCCCTCCCAGCCCGACCAGATGGCGTAGAGCTGCCCCCGGTGCTCAAACACCGACCCATCGATGGACCATTTATTATCCGGGGTTTGCAGCTCGCCCTTCATCGTCCACTGGCCGGTGGTGGGGTCGGCGGCGGGGTTTTCGAGCACGTAGAGGCGGTGGTTGGCATTGCGCCCATCGTCGGCCGCAAAGTATACGTACCACTTGCCGGCCAGCCAGTGCAGCTCGGGCGCCCAGATGTTTTTGGAGTAGGGACCAGTGGCTGGGGGCGTCCAAATGGTGGTTTTAGCGGCGGTACTGAGCCGGGCCAGGTCGGGCGTTTTCCAGATGCTGAGGTCGCGCCCGGTGGTGTGCATGTAGTAGTAGCTCCCGCCCCGGTAGATGGCCCAGGGGTCGGCTCCGCTCGGCAGCAGCGGGTTGGTGAAGGTGGCTTGGCCCCAGGCCCGGCCGGCCAACAGGAGGGCTACGAAGAGTAGAAAGCGAGTGCGCATACGTGAAAAAGGAGAATGGAAAGCAGGCAGCATAGCAACGCGCTCAGGCCCTAGGGCCCTACTACCAGTTCGAGCTTCGGTGTACATAGTCGTGTGCCGAAGCGCCAAAGATGCGCCAGCCAGCATCGCGAGCGCGCAAAAAGAGTAAGTAGCAAGGCGTGCGCTAGCACTATTTGCTTACACAAAAAGCCCCTTGCCGGGTATGACAAAGGGCTTTTACAGCGAGAAAGCTGGCTATTGACACCGACTGGCTATGGCGCGCAGGCAGGCCCTAGGGGTACCAGACGGCTAGTGGTTGCCGCTCCAGTCGTAGCCCTGCTCGGCCCAGTAGTCGGCGGGGCGCTCGTCGGCAAAGGCAATGGTGCCGATGCGCTTGAGGTGCTTCACGCCGTACTTGAGGGGCGTAACCAGGCGTAGGGGGGCGCCGTGTTCCTGGGTCAAGGGCTGGCCGTTTAGCTCGTAAGCCAGCAGTGTTTGCGGGTGCAGGGCGCTCCACATTTCCAGGCCCACGTAGTACTCTTCGTCGGGCGTGACCACGCTCACATACTTGGCCGCATCGGCGGGCGGGTTGGCGGGGTCGGCTACGGGCTGGCCCGAGCGGGTGGCCAGCGGGTAGCGGGCTAGAAAGTCGGAGAGGCGCACGCCGGCCCAGTGTACCACCACGCTCCAGCCCTCAATGCACTTGAGTTCGGTGGTCATTTCGGTGCGGGGCAGGGCCTTTACTTGCTCCAGCGTAAACTCCTGGGGCGCGCTGCCGCCAAAGCCCTGCACTTTCATCGTCCAGGTGGCGAGGTCAAAATCCTTGCCGAGGCCCACGTTGCCGTTGAGGCGCAGGGGGCGGGCTTGGCCGTGCGCAAACTCCGGGGCCAGGCGCGTGCGCTCGTAGTAGTCCTTCGTCAGCTTGCCGTTGAAGTCGAGCACCCGGCGCAGGTCGCGGGGCAGGCCCTCGTCGTCGGGGGTGTGCAGCAGGTAGCGCCAGCCCAGCCAGCCGGCCAGCCCGGCTACTCCCAGGCCCAGAAACGAGCGGCGCGAGCGGGCGCGGGCCGCCCCTAGGGCCGCTTGCTCGGCGGCAGCCTGCGCGGGCGTGGGGGGCGTAGCCGCGGCCTCCTGCTGGCGGGCATCGGCGGGCGAAGGCTGGGTGTTGGGTTGCTCTTGCATAACGGATGAACTAAGCGGTAGGAGGGGTGGGGCGCAGGGAGGCTCCAGCGGCGGGCAGGCTGGTGGGACCCGCTACAATGGCCTGGGTGGCAGGGTTCACTTCCTCTATCTCGAAGCCCGCCACGATGGCCCGGAAATTATTCCAGCCCGCCCGCACCACCTGGGCAATATGGATAACGAAGAATACGACGTAGCCCAGCGTTAGCACGAAGTGGATGACACGGGCCGATTCGTAGCCGCCCAGCGCCTGCGTGAGCCAACCGAATTGCACGGGCTTGTAGATGGCCACCCCCGTCAGCAGCGACCCTAGGCCCATGAGGATGACGGCGGTGTAGGCAATCTTCTGCGCGCCGTTGTATTTCTGCACGGGCGGGGGCGTCCGGCGCAGGCCCAGGTCGTAGAGCGTTACGTGCACGGCCTGGCGCAGCGAGTGGCGGTCGGGCAGCAGGTAGCGCCACTGGCCCGATACTGCCGTGTAGAGTACGTACAGCAGCCCGTTCAGGAAGAAAGCCCACATCAGCACGAAGTGCCAGGCCATGCCCTGGGCCAGCTTGTGGTCCACGTGGAAAGCCTGGTAAAACGACTGCGGGAAAAACTTGAATAGCGTCGTGTTGCCCCAGCCCAGCCGGTACACATCGTTGGCCCAGTAAATCCAGAGGCCGCTCCATATCATCAGGCTCAGCACCGGAAAATTAATCCAGTGGAACCAGCGAATGGCCAGCGGGTGCTTTTCGACAACAACTTTCATAAAATAGGCAAACAACCAGCGGAGAAAGGGAATTCCAGCGCCGCCTGTGTGTGGGCGGCTTCCGGCCTCAAGCTACTCCCTAGGGGCCAGTTTGGTTTGCGGCGGCCGCCTACTGAGCGGGCCGGGCATAAAAAAAGCCGCCGAAAGGGCAGCCTTTTTTATGTTCAGCCTAATTGATAATGATAGCTCGATAATGATAATCTACTTTCCTAACACCCTCATAGCATAACCTACTTTCACCTAACGACTCACGCATAATTCACTCATAGCCTCTCTTAACTAATTCCCTGGCTTCGGCTCCACCTTCCGAAGCCAGGGGTAACCCACTCTACCTCTAACCTCACTCTCACTCTAATTGGATAACTCACCTATAGCAACCTATTAACCTAATCTAACTATACGACTTTGGCCCCCTATATACTTCTTGCTATAATGCCTTGCTTGTAGTAGTATTTCCGATAACTTGTTCTTAAAGTACAATAAATGACTGGCTGAATACGCTGCAAATATAGAGTGCTATTTTTTTATAGTGCAAATTTTTTTTGCACTTTTTTATTTTAGTGCCCTTGGTATTGTCGCTTATTTAACCTCCTTATTCATCGTAAAGGCTAGTGTTAAGCAATAATTAAAGTAATGTTTTGTCTAAAAAATATTTGATTCATAGTAAGTTGTATACGAAAAAGGTCGAGCATAATTACTGAGTTCGGGCTCGTTATTAAGTTTTAGTACTACGGCTGTAATTACACACAAAAAAGCCCCGCCAGTTTGACGAGGCTTTAAGGGCTTCAGTGCAAAAGCCAAGTTTTTCATAGCTCATTACAATCTACGAAAAAGGGTTAACATCGGATTGCGTACTACGGGTTGCTGGAGGCTTGCTGCGCCCGCAACTGCTCTACTTCGCGCTCCAGTTCCAGGTTGCGGAAGATGACTTTCTGCTCCAAGTCGCTGTAGGCTTGCTGCAGCTGCTCCTGCATAGTTTTCTGGGGCGTGATGTCGGCAATGGTGCCAATGAAGCGCGTTACGTGCGTGTGGCCCTCATTGAAGAAGGCGCGGCCGGTAGCGCGGGCCCACACTTTGGGCTGGCCGGTTTCGCGCCAGCGCGTGCGGTACTCAATATCGTAGGTGCCGGTACCAGTCGGATTAAAAGCCTGCGCAATGGCCGCCTCGGTAGCCGGCAAATCGGGCGGATACACCAAATCGAGGAAGTCCTGGTAAGTGACTTCGGCCGCGGCTGGCACGCCAAAAATGGCCTTGCACCAGTCCGACCACGTCAGGGTGTTTGCTACTAAGTCGTAATCCCAGGTGCCTACGCCAGCCGCGTCCACGGCCAGTTGCAGGCGCTCATACATTGAGGTGTCGGCAGTCATAAGGGTGGTATAAGCTAAAAGCCGGGCCAGCTGGAAGCTGCCTTCCCGCCGACCCGGCTTCATACGATAATTCGTTAAAAGTGGTGCTTATCCTACCACAGGCTAGCGTAGAGGGCTACTACAATGCCCAGTACCAGCAGCGCGCCCACCGTAAACGTGGGGTTGGGCCGGAACATGCTCGTGTCTATCGTCAGGCCGCCGGTGCGGGTGCCGCGCTTGGCTTCGAGCAGGCTAATGATGACCATGCCTAAGATGCAGAAAATGAACACGAAGCCCATGCGGTCGAGGAACGGAATCTCGTAGGGGGCACCGGGCGCAGGCTGCACCGCGAACCCTAGGGGCGCCAGGAACGATAAGTCGGCGAAGCCCGGCAGGAACTTGAGCACCACCGACATCAGGAAGCCGCCAATGGTAGCAAACATGGCCGCCGTCGAGGTGGCTTTCTTCCAGAAGAAGCCCAGGATGAACATGGCGAAAATGCCCGGCGACACGAAGCCCGTGTACTCCTGAATGTAGGTGAAGCCGCCCTTCTTGTCGATGCCCAGGTGCGGGGCAATGAGCGCGCCCAGTATCATGGCCACTACTACCGCGATTTTGCCGGTGTTCACCAGTGTTTTTTCAGAAGCTTCGGGGTTGATGGCCTTCTTGTAGATGTCGAGCGTGAAGATGGTGGCGATGGAGTTGGCCTTGCCGGCCAGCGAGGCCACTACTGCCGCCGTAAGCGCTGCAAACGACAAGCCTTTGAGGCCCACAGGCAAGATGTTGAGCAGCACCGGGTAGGCGCGGTCAGGGTTTACTTCGCCGCCCTGCATGAATTCGCCCGAGCCAAACACGTTCTGCTTGTACAGGATGTAGGCCGCGATGCCGGGCAACACCACGATAATGGGCATCATGAGCTTGAGGAAGGCCGCGAACAGGATACCGCCGCGGGCCGTGGGCAAGTCGGCCCCTAGGGCCCGCTGCGTGATGTATTGGTTGCAGCCCCAGTAGTTGAGGTTCACAATCCAGAGGCCGCCGAGCAGCACGGTCATACCCGGCAGGTCGATGTAGCTCGGGTTGTCGCGCTTCAAAATCATGTGGAAGTGGTCGTTGGCCTGGTTATACATCAGGTGCAAGCCGTTGAGGATGCCCGTTTGGCCGTAGTGCTCCGAAACCAGGTTGATAGCCAAGTAGGTAGTAGCCAGGCCGCCCAGGATGAGGAAGAACACCTGGATAACGTCGGTGAAGCCAATCACTTTCATACCCCCTAGGGTGATGATGACGGCGCAGATGGCCAGCCCGTACATGCAGAAGTTGAGGTTGAGGCCCGATACGCTGCTGGCCGCGATGGCGCCCAGGTACAGAATCGAGGTCAGGTTCACAATCACGTAGAGCAGCAACCAGAACACGGCCATAATCATGGCTACCGTGCCGTTGTAGCGCTGGTGCAAGAACTGCGGCATCGTGAAGATGCGGTTCTTGAGGTACACCGGAATGAAGAACACGGCCACGATGACGAGCGTGACGGCGGCCATCCACTCGTAGGCCGCAATGGCCAGACCCATCTTAAAGCCCGAGCCCGCCATGGCCACGAACTGCTCGGCCGAGATGTTGGAGGCAATTAGTGACGAGCCGATGGCCCACCACGTGAGCGAGCCCTCGGCTAGGAAGTAGTCTTTTGAGTCGCCCTCCAGCGAACCATCGTGGCCGGTTTTGCGGCGGTACACCCAGAGGCCATAGCCCGCCACAATGAAGAAGTAAACGAAAAAGACAATGTAATCTAATCTGGCCAGCTGGTGCATAGGGCGGGATGAAACGGAGTGAACAGCGAAAGTAGAACCTATTTCTCCTGTAATATGCATGCAATCGTTTGCACGTACAGATTTGTGAGATAACCGCGCAATTTTGGTACCCTGCCATGCGACGAGCGCAGTCAAAGAGGCATTGGCTGGCGCCTGCCGGAGTGGCCGGGCCCTGTCAGGCTGCCGGTCGCTGGCGTTAGCGGCTTGCCTGCGGCGGTAGGCGAAAACAGGTCCTAGGGCCCTAGGCGCTAAGTAGGCAGAACAGCCGGGCTTTTCGCCAGCGAGTGCGTTAGCTCGGGCAGAAGATGGGAGCGCGCGACTAGGGCAATGCGGCGCACAGCCGGGCGAAGCGGTTCGGCCCGTAATTTTGTAGGTATACCTGCAAATTTTTGTGAAAAAAGCGCTTTACCTCGTCGGCTCACCCAACCAAACGACGCAGATGCACCAGATTGCCGACCTGCTGGCCGACGAGTACGAGCCGTACTTCAGCCAGCTGTACTACGACGGCTGGATGCGCGGCTTCTATAAGTGGCTGCTGCGCCACAATATCCTGGACAAAACCATCGTGCAGGGCTTGGTGAAGGAAAAAGCCGACCGCTATATTGCCCAGCACCAACTACGCCGCGATTTTGAAAACCGTGAGCTGGGCCTCGACTATGACCTAGTGGTGTGCTGCTCCGACATTGTGGTGCCCTGGCCGCTGCCGGCCCGCACCAAGTCGGTATTCGTGCAGGAGGGCATGACCGACCCGCTGCACCTGTGGGCGCGCCTTGTTAAGCGGTTTACCCGCTTTCCCATCCTGGCCATTGGCACTTCGCTCAACGGCATGAATAACTGCTGCGATGTGTACTGCGTGGCCTCAGAGGGCTACGCTGAGCATTTCAAGCAAATAGGGGTGGACCCGGACAAGCTCATCGTGACGGGCATCCCGAACTTCGACGACGTGCAGAAGCTGCGCAACAACTCGTTTGAGCACCGCGGCTACGTGATGGTGGCCACCACCGACATGCGCGAAACCTTCCGGCCCGATAACCGCAAGAAGTTCATCCAGGACGCGACGCGCATTGCGGCCGGTCGCCAGATGCTGTTCAAGTTTCACCCCAACGAGGAAATGGACCGCGCCGTGGCCGAGGTGAAGCAGTGGGCCCCCGCCAACGCCCTGATTTATACCAGTGGCAACACCGAGGAGATGATTGCCAACTCGGTAGAGCTTATAACCCAATACAGCACAGTGGCCTACGTAGGGTTGGCCCTAGGCATCCCCACGCATTCCTACTTCGACGTGGAGGATCTTAAGCGCAAGCTGCCCATTCAGAACGGTGGCCAGAGCGCCCGCCGCATTGCCGACATCTGCCGGCAGTTTGGCCGTTTCCAGGGTTCGGGGCCGGCTTTCTTGCGGCAGTACCGGCCGGCAGTGCCCGCAACGGCCTCGTCCCAAGTGGCTGAAACCGCTTCCTAGGCCATCATGAAACTTTAAAGCGCCATGTGTTACACTTTGTGCCGCTGGTGTTACACTTTGTACTATAGCCCATGCTCACGTTAATTCAGGCCCGGCGCGGCTCTTCACGCTTACCCGATAAAGTCAGCCTAGATCTGTGCGGGCAGCCACTGCTGGTGCGCCAGGTCGAGCGCGTGCAGTTGGCCACCAAAGCGGGCCGCGTGGCCGTCATCACCACCGATGAGTTCGGCGACGACCCGCTGGCTGACTTATGCGCGGCGCACGGCATCGACGTGTTTCGCGGGTCGGCGCTCGACTTGCTCGACCGGCACTACCAGGCGGCGCGGCACTTTGGCGAGACGGAGGCCGTGGTCAAAATCCCCAGCGATTGCCCGCTCATCGACCCCGCAGTTATCGACAAGGTGCTGGGCTTTTTTGTGGATAACTTGGGGCAGTACGACTTTGTGAGCAACCTGCACCCCGCCACCTACCCCGACGGCAATGACGTGGAGGTAATGACCCTAGGGGCGCTGGAAACCGCCTGGCGTGAGGCCCGCCGCCCGCTCGAGCGTGAGCACACTACGCCCTTCTTTTGGGAAAACCCCGAGCGTTTCCGCCTGGCCAACGTGACCTGGGAAACGGGGCTAGACTACTCGATGTCGCACCGCTTCACGATTGATTACCCGGCTGATTACCAGTTTATCAAGGCCGTGTACGAGGCGCTATACCCCGGCAATCCCGCCTTCAGCCTGGATGATATTCTGACTTTATTAAAACAAAGGCCGGACATTTACGGCTTGAATGCCGACCTGGCCGGCGTGAACTGGTACCGCAACCACCTCGATGAGCTGCGGACGGTAGACGAAACGAATACGAAACAGCTATAATTTACGCTTGTCATTGCGAGCGTAGCGCGGCAATCGCACCAGAACGAGGCTGTTCGAGTGTCGCCGGGTTGCGATTGCTTCGCTCTGCTCGCAATGACAATTCCGACTCTATGACTCCCGAAAAACAAAACGAACTGAAAGAGCTGGCCCTGCGCGTGCGCGAGCACATTGTGCGCCTGAGCACCGATGGGGGCTGCTTCACGGGCGCCTCGCTGAGCTGCACCGACCTGCTGGTGTACCTCTACGCCGACTTCCTGAACGTGCACCCGGGCAACCTGCAAGACCCTGAGCGCGACTACCTCTTCCTGAGCAAGGGGCACGACGTGCCAGCGCTCTACGGCGTGTTTGCCGAGCTAGGCTTCATGCCCAAGGAGCGCCTGGATAATCACCTCAAAACCAGCGACTCCATCTACTGGCACCCCAACCGCAGCGTGCCGGGCGTGGAGTTTCACTCGGGCTCGCTGGGCCACCTGCCCAGCGTGGCCCTAGGGGTAGCGCTGGATGCGCGACTGCGCGACCAAAACCAGAAGGTAATCGTAATAACCGGCGACGGTGAGCTGAACGAAGGCACCTGCTGGGAAGCCGTGCTGGTAGCCAGCGCCCACAAGGTCAACAACCTGACTTTCGTGGTGGACCGCAACCACTTCCAAGCCAACATCGCCACCGAGGAGCTGATTCCGCTGGAGCCGCTGGCGCCCAAGTTCGAGGCGTTTGGCGCGGCCGTGCGCCGCATCGATGGGCACGACTTCGCCGCTTTGGACGAAGCCTTCCGCGCCCTACCCTTCGCCGAGGACAAACCATCGGTTATTATCTGCGACACGGTGCGCGGCCGGGGCCTGCCCAGCATCGAGCGCCGCGCCGACCGCTGGTTCTGCAACTTCTCGGCCGATGAGGTGACCGAGCTGCTCAAGGAGCTGCACAGCCAGGAAGCCACCACCCTCACCAGCGAAACCCTCACCGTCCGCTAAATCTGCCGTTATGAATTACGAAAAGCTTATCCACGAAACGGCGCTGGCCGACGAGCGGCTCATTGTGATGACGGCCGAAAACCGCGCCCTCATCCGCAACCTGCCGGGCCCCCTAGGGCGCCGCTTCATCGACACGGGCATCACCGAGCAAACGATGATTGGCGCGGCGGCCGGCCTGGCGCTGCGCGGTCGCGTGCCGGTGGTGCACGCGCTGGCCACCTTCCTCACGCTGCGCGCGTTCGAGTTTATCCGCACCGACGTGGGCATTCCGCATCTGCCGGTAAAAATCAGCTCGTTCGTGCCCGGCTTCTTGTCCGATGGCAACGGGCCGACGCACCAAGCCATCGAGGACATCAGCCTAATGCGCGGCATTCCCGGCATGACCGTGTTTGCCGCCGCCGACGAGCAGGATATGCTGGCCATGCTGCCCGCCATCTGGGCCTCGCCCGACCCGGCCTACGTGCGCGTGAACACCCGCCCCGCCACCTACCAGCACGCGCCCTTCGAAATGGGCAAGGCGGAGGTAGTGAGCGAGGGCACCGACGTCACCATCCTTACCTACGGCATGCTGTTCGAGCAGGCGCTGATGGCCAAGGACTTGCTGACGCAAGCCGGCCATTCGGTGGGCCTCGTGAACCTGCGCAGCCTCAAGCCGCTCGATACCGAAACGGTGCTGAAGGTGGTGCGCGGCGGCAGCCTGGTAGTAACGTTGGAAGACCACTTCCAAACCGGTGGCCTCTACTCCATCGTGGCCGAGCTGCTGCTCGAAAATGAGCTGACGGCCAAGGTGCTGCCGCTGGCGCTGAAAGAGAAGTGGTACAAGCCCGGTCGTCTGAGCGAAGTGCTCGAGTACGAAGGGTTTACCGGCCAGCACATTGCCCGCCGCATCGGCGAGAAGCTGGGCGACCGCGCCGGCCAGTTTGCCGAGAAGACCGTGGTGCGCGAAAACGAGTTTGCCGAGTAGCCGCTTTTCAATAGCCATAAGGCGGTCATGCTGAGCGCAGTCGAAGCATCTCTACCGCGTCACTAACCCTACCATCAGGAATTACTTGCGCGGGAGAGATGCTTCGCTGCACTCAGCATGACCGCCTTTTTTTACGCCTACCAACTCTATGAACTTCCCCAAATCCGACGACCTCTACGCGCGCGCCCAGCGCATCATGCACCCCGTGACCCAGACCCTGGCCAAGGGACCGGGCCAGTACACCAAGGGCGCCAGCCCCAAGTATGTGAAGCGCGGCCAGGGCGCCCACGTGTGGGACGTGGATGGCAACGAATACATTGACTACCAGATGGGTATCGGCCCCTTGAGCTTGGGCTACGCCTACCCTAGGGTCGATGAAGCCATCAAGGCGCAACTGGAGGACGGCATCACGTTCTCGATGATGCATGAGCTGGAAGTGGAGCTGGCCGAGCTGGTGCACGAGGTAATTCCGAACGCCGAGAGCATCCGTATCAGCAAAACGGGCGCCGACGTGACCTCGGCCGCCGTGCGGGTGGCCCGCGCCTTCACCGGGCGCAGCCACGTGCTGTGCTGCGGCTACCACGGCTGGCACGACTGGTACATCGGCACCACGAGCCGCGACAAAGGGATTCCCGCCGAGGTGAAGGAGTTGGTAACGGCCTTCGAGTACAACAACATCGAAGGCTTCAAGGCACTGCTGACCGAAGACGTGGCTTGCGTGATTCTGGAGCCCTTCATCTACGACGCGCCTAAGGACAACTTCCTGCACGAAGTGGCCCGCCTGTGCAAAGAGAACGGCACGCTGCTGATTTTCGACGAGATGTGGACCGGCTTCCGCGTGGCCCTAGGGGGTGCGCAGGAGTACTTCGGCATCAAGGCCGACCTGGCCACCTTCTCGAAAGCCTGCGCCAACGGCATGCCCATCGCACTGCTCACCGGCCGCGAGGACGTGATGCGCCTGTTTGAGCAGGACGTGTTTTTCTTTACCACTTTCGGCGGCGAGGCGCTGAGCATGGCTGCCGCCATGGCCACCATCCAGGAGCTGCGCGACAAGAACGTGCCCGCCCGCCTGGCTGAGCAGGGCAAGAAGCTCAAGGACGGTTACAACCAACTGGCCGCCGACCTAGGCCTGAGCGACTATACCAAGTGCTACGGCTACGACTGCCGCACGCTGGTCACCTTCGACCCCAAGGGTGGCAACCCGCTTGAAATCAAGGCCTACGTGCAGCAGGAGCTGTTTAAGCGCGGTATTATGTGGAGCGCTTCGCACAACATGAGCTTCTCGCACACCGACGAGGACATCGCCAAGACCCTAACTGCCTACCAAGAGGTGCTTACGCTGCTGAAAGACGCTATCGATAAGCAGGACGTAGCTAGCCGCCTCGAAGGCGAGCCAGTAGAAGCTGTGTTCCGCAAAGTGACCAACGCCGCCCCGGCAAAAGCGAAGTAGTTGCCACGTGTTGCCTCATTCCTGCATCCTCTTCGGCAAGGAGAGGGCCTAGGGATGGGGCAACCCGCTTTATAACCTACCATGAATTACTTCGACCTTACCCACAAAACTGCCATCGTTACGGGCGCGTGCGGCCTCATCGGCCAGAAGCACTGCGAGGCGCTGGCCGAGGCCGGCGCCAACGTTATCGTGGCCGACCTCAACCTCGATAAAGCCCGCGAGGTGGCCCTAGGGCTGCCTGGTGCCGAGCACCTACCGCTGGCCGTGGACGTGACCTCGCCCGAATCGCTGGCCGCCGCGCGTGACGCCATTCTGGCCCGCTTCGGCCACATCGACGTGCTGGTGAACAATGCCGCCATCAACGACATGTTCGAGAATCCTGCCATGGCAGCCGACCTCAGCAAGTTCGAGAACTTCCCGCTGGCCACCTTCCGGCAGGTGCTGGAGGTGAACGTGACGGGCCTCTTCCTGGCGGCGCAGGTATTTGGTACGCCCATGGCCGAGCAGGGCAGCGGCTCCATCATCAACGTGGCCAGCACCTACGGGCTGGTGGGCCCCGACCAAAGCATCTACCGCAACGAGGCCGGCGAGCAGACTTTCTACAAGTCGCCCTCGTACCCCACCACCAAGGGCGCGGTGGTCAACTTCACGCGCTACCTGGCGGCCTACTGGGGCGCCAAGGGCGTGCGGGTGAATACGCTTTCGCCGGGCGGCGTCGAGAACAGCCAGGACGCCTTCTTCATCAAGCAATACAGCGCCAAAACACCCCTGGGGCGCATGGCTGCGCCCACCGACTACCAAGGCGCCGTGGTATTCCTAGCCTCGGAAGCCTCGGCCTACATGACCGGCGCTAATCTGGTGGTAGACGGCGGCTGGACGGCTATCTAGTTGCGCGGACTTTGTAATCCGCGACGGGTGCTTGTTGCGCAGTGAGCCGCGACAGGTAGCCCTCGCGGACTACAGAGTCCGCGCAACTGTTGCTGGGTAGTAATTTAGCGTAAATTTTCAGTGAACTTTACTACATGAAACACGCTGACTTAACCGCTAAAGCCCGCCGCATTAAGCTGCTGCTGACCGACTGCGACGGGGTGCTGACCGACGGGGGCGTGTACTACGGCGAGAGCGGCGAAGTGCTCAAGCGCTTCAACATCCGCGACGGCATGGGCGTAGAGCGCCTGCGGGCTGTGGGCGTCGAAACCGGCATCGTGACGGGCGAGCGCTCGCCCTCGGTGCAGAAGCGCGCCGAGAAGCTGAAAATCAGCGAGCTGCACTTGGGCATTAAGGACAAGGCCACGCTGCTGGGCGAGATTACCGCCCGCCTAGGCCTGCAAGCCAACCAAGTTGCCTTCTTGGGCGACGACACCAACGACGTGGAAATTCTGGGTCTGGTGGGCCTGGCGGCCTGCCCCGGCGATGCCACCCGCTTTGCCCGCGAGGCGGCCGACTACCGCTGCCGGGCCCGCGGCGGCCACGGCGCATTCCGCGAACTGGCCGAATTAATTATCAGCGCCCACGGCGGCAACGCACCCGACGAAAAGACTTCGGAATAGGGTGCTGCACTCAGCGTGTGCTAGTTGAGTGCTACCTTTCGTAACGTTCGCCTTCTAGGCCCAGCCTGCCGACGGGGCCGGGCGCCCGACTTACTAAAATAAACTGCTGCTACGGGCGTCGACTAGATGCCACTCCCGCTTACTTCCTTTTTTCTCACCCGTGCCGCTTCCCCACCTGAAACGGCACCTAGCTAACAGCCACCACCGGCAAGCTACTAGCTTACAACTCTATGTCAGTAGTTCAAATTAAGAAAAATCGCGCCATCGGCCCCGGCCAGCCGTGCTACATCATCGCCGAAATCGGCATCAACCACAACGGCTCGCTCGACATTGCCAAGCAGCTGATTGACGCGGCCGTGACGGCCGGCTGCGACGCGGTGAAGTTCCAGAAGCGCACGCCCGAGCTGTGCGTGCCCAAGGACCAGTGGGAGAAGATGCGCGAGACGCCCTGGGGCACGATGAGCTACATCGACTACAAGCGCAAGACGGAGTTTGGCCAGGACGAGTACCAGGTGATTGACGACTACTGCAAGGCCAAGGGCATCGACTGGTTTGCCTCGTGCTGGGATGAGCCGTCCGTAGACTTCATGGAGCAGTTCCAGCCCGTGCTCTACAAGATGGCCTCGGCCTCGCTGACCGACAAGCCCCTGCTCGACCGCGTGCGCGCCACCGGCCGCCCCCTGATGCTGAGCACCGGCATGAGCACCCAGAACGAGATTAACGACGCCGTGAAGTACGTCGGCCTCGATAACCTGCTGATTGCGCACTCGACGTCGGCTTACCCCTGCCCGCCGCAGGAACTGAACCTGCGCATGATTCAAACCCTGATGCAGCAGTTCCCCGGCACGCCCATCGGCTACTCGGGCCACGAAACCGGCCTGAGCACCACCGTCACGGCTGTGGCTATGGGCGCCACGTTCGTGGAGCGCCACTTCACCCTCGACCGCGCCATGTGGGGTTCGGACCACGCTGCTAGCGTGGAGCCGGGCGGCATGGCCAAAATGGTGCGCGACATCCGCGACACCGAAGCGGCCCTAGGCGACGGCGTGAAAGTGGTGTACGAAAGCGAGAAGGAGCCCCTGCGCCGCCTGCGCCGCGAGGTAACCGCCGCCTAGAACACTGTTCTCCATACAAAGCGCCCGCCTGGCTTCGTGCTGGGCGGGCGTTTTTCTTTGCCCCTAGGGCTGACTAAGAAGCTGCACCTCGCCGCCTAACTGCTATCAACTTGCTATGCCCCAACACCTCGCCCTGATTACTCTAGTCGTGCGCGATTACGATGAGGCTGTTCGCTTCTACACCCAGCAGTTGGGGTTTGAGCTGCTGGAGGATACGCCCCTAGGGCCCAATAAGCGCTGGGTGCGGGTGGCGCCGCCCGGTGTGGGGCCGGACGCGTGCGGCCTATTACTAGCGCGGGCCGCCACGGCTGCCCAGCGCCGCAGCGTGGGCCGGCAGGCGGGTGGGCGCGTGGGGCTGTTTCTGTACACCGACGATTTCTGGCGCGACTACCACCAGCTGGTGGCGCGCGGCGTGGTATTCGAGGAGCTGCCGCGCGAGGAGCCCTACGGCACTGTGGCCGTGCTGCAAGACCTGTACGGCAACCGCTGGGACTTGCTGGAGCCCTGCCAAGCGGCGCAGTAGAGGAGTGCTGGTTTAGGGCTGCGGTAAGCCCTAGGGCCCAGCCGCCCGCAAAAACGCCCGCCACCTTGCGGCAGCGGGCGCGTTTTCATAGCTCTCGGATAGGGGTGGTTACAGCTTGATGGTTTTGCGCGACAGCACCTGGCCGCCCACTTCCACGTTGGCAATGTAGAGGCCAGGGGCCAGGTTGGTGGTGGGCACGGTGATGGTGTGCGTGCCGGTGGCAAAGCCTTTGTTTTCGAGTACCGAAGCCACTTTGCGGCCAGTTTGGTCGTAGAGCAGCACGCTTACGGGGCCGGCGCTAGCCAGCGTGAACGAGAGGTCGAACTGCTCGTGGAAGGGCACGGGGCTCATTTGCAGGTTGCTGGCGGGCGCCGGGCCGGCTACGCGCACGGCTAGCGTGGTGGCGTACTGCGAGAGGCCCAGGAAGTCGGCCATGAGGGGCGTGATGGCGGTGTTGTCGAGCAGGCCACGGCCGGTGAGCTGCTGGGCGTGGGTGCCAGTGTTGTCTTCAGCGCCAATCCAGATGTCCTGGGGCGTGTGGTTGCCGGGCGTGCTGCCAGCCGCGCCGCCGCTGCCGTTGGTGAGCGGGTTGGAGGCGTAGGCCACCACGATGCGCTTGCCGGTGGCCGAGGTGGGGCTAGGCCAATCGCGGCCCTGGAAGCTGCTGACGGTGTAGTCGGGGAACCAGCCGTTGTTGCCGCCGTCGCCGCGCACCAGATTGGTGGGGGTAGCGTAGCCCGCCTCGGCCGAGGCCGACTTGGTAATCTGGCCGGCGTAGGTGCGGATTTTGGAGCCGTTGCGCTGCGCGTCGGCCTCGTCGTGCAGGCCCGTCACGGCAAAGCCGCCGCACTCGTGGTCGCTGCTGCTGAAGATGAGCGTCTTGCCATTGCCGCTGGCATTCAGGAAGCTACGGCCTTCGCCCACGGCGTAGTCGAAGCTCAGCACTTCCTTAATCATGTAGTCGGAGCCGTACACGTTGCTCTGGCGGGCGGTACTGGGGGTGGCCACGTACACGCCTTCGCCGCCGCCCACGTAGCTAGGCTTGTCGGCGTCCACGGTGTACTGGTTGGTGGTGCCCGAGCCGGCCACTACCGAAATGCCGCCCGAGTTGGCGTGGGCCAGGTGATCGATGCGGCCGCCTTCTACCAGCAGGAAAAAGCCCTTGCCGTTGCTCTTGGCTTGCAGCACCTGGATGGCCACCTTGGTCATGTCGGCCAGCGAGGGCTCCCAGGGCGCGTCGGTTTGGCGGTCCTGCTCGTAGTTGTTGTGCGAGGCGTTGAACAGGCCCAGCAGCTTCTTGCCGCCCGGCCCAAACTGCGTCACGTCGAGGTTCAGCAGGGCGTCGCGGCTGTTCACGAACTTGTAGTTGCGCTGCTGCACGGCGTAGTTCACCAGGTCGATGTCGTCGGCGCGGCGGCCGCGCCCTAGGGTCATGGCCGCGCCCGAAGCGCTGGTGATGGGCTGGCCGGCCGCATTCACGATGGCCTCGTAGGGGCTGGCCACGTTGCGGGGCAGAAAGTGGCGCGAGCCGCCGCCCAGCAGCACATCCACATCCACGCCCACCTTGGGCGCGGGCAGTTGCCAGTCGCGGGTAGCGTTGTAACGGTACGAGGTGGTGGGGCTGCTGTTGTAAATAGCCTCGTACTCGGCCTCGCTCGAAGCAATGAACTGGCTGGCAATGTAGTCCTCCAGGTCGCGGAACCAGATGTGGGTGGCGAAGGCAGCCGGCGTGGCGTGCGTAATGCGCGTAGTCGTGACCAGGCCCACGGCGTAACCCTGCTTCTTGGCCGCTTCCAGAATGGTTTCGATGGGCTGGCTGGTGCTGGCGTCCAGCGAAATCACCTCGTTGTCTTGCTTGCCGCGCTTGCCGCAGGCGTACACCGAAGCGCCGGGCGCCGAGTCGGTAATCCAGGAGTTGAGCGAGTGGGTCGTGACGGTGGCGTTGTACTTGAGCTTGTCGAGGGCCAGCACCTGGAAGTTGGCGTCGGTGGCGAAGCGCTTGCCGTCGCGGCCTTGGCCCATGGCCATGCGGGCAGCCGTCTTGGGCGCCAGCCCGAAGCCGTCGCCGATGTACATAATCACGTTTTTGTTGTTGGCCGAGGCCTGGGCTTGGCCCCGTAACGGGGTGCCTAGGGCCGCCAGCGTGCCAACGGTAGCCAGTAAAAATCCGACTTTCATACGCGCGGTTTAACGAAGTGAGGGAGAGTAAGAAACCGCTGCAAAATTCCCCGGCTCATGTTACCGCTGCATGTGCCACTGATGAAGTTGTTGTTAAGTAGTGCTTGAGTAGCAGCCACTTTGAAGCGGGCTTTAGCAGCAATTTGGTAACCTAGGCGTCACGGTGCCGCAATAGGCGGGCGGGTACTTTGTGGACATGCCCGTGCCTTTTGTTCGCTTGCTAGCAGCCGTTTTGTTTGGTAGTCTGGCCCTCAGTACCCGCCCCGCCGCTGCCCAGACACCATACCGCCTGCCCAGCCCCGAAGCCCCGGTGGCGCTGCTGGCCCTAGGCCGCACGCAGTACCTCGTCACCGAGGGCAGCGTGTATGAAGTGGCTGGCCGCCAGCTCGTGCGCCGCTACCAAAGCCCTAGCCCCATCGCCTGCGCTCTGGCCACCGATACGGCCCTGTGCCTGGGCACCCGGCGCGGAGCCGTAAGCCTGCGGCCGGGTCGGGGGCCGGTGCACCCCCTAGGGCTGCCCGCCCCCGCCCAGGAAGCGCCCGTGGCCATGCTGCTGCGCGATGCCGAGGGCGCGCTGTGGGTGGGTGCCGCCGGCTACGGCACCTACCGCGGCCGCCCCGGCGCCTTCGAGGCGGTGATGCAAGTGCCGGGCATCAGCTCCGGAACGACCACGGCCGACAGCGCCGTGTGGCTGGGCAGCAACCTGGGTCTGCACCGCTACCACCGCGGCCGCTGGACGCGCTTCAACGAGGAGGGCGTGGCCAACTTCGAGATACCCGACAACCTGGTGGAACGCCTGCTGCCCGACCACGCTGGTACCGTGTGGGTGGTGATGTCGGATGCCGTGTGCGCCCTGCCCGCCGGCCCCCAGCCTGCCGAGCTGCCCACCGCCACCTACCTGGGCCGCCCCGGCAATGAGCTGCTGGCCGCCGCCTACCTGCCCGGCGCGGGCCGCCTCTTCGCCACTAGCCAGGGCCTACTGCTGCTGCCCACGGCCAGCGCCTACGAGTTTCGCAGCTTCGAGCCCGCGCCCGCCACCGACGTGGTAGCCCCCAAGGCCCTGCTGCGCTCGGTGGCCCTAGGGGCCCTGGCCTCGCCGCCCCGCCTGGTCCAGCTCGATGGCCGACAACGCCTGTGGCTGGCCAGCGCCGACGGCTTACTGGTGCTGTCGCCCCGGCAGTGGCGGGCCTTGCTGCAGCCCAGGGCGGCCCTCGGGGGCACGGCGGCGCGGTAGGGGGCGCCGCGCCGGCTGTATTTTAGCGGTAGTAAACGTGCTTATACCGAGCGGCGAACCGAACATTCGGGTCGCGGCTGGGGTTAGGCAAGCCACTTACCACTGCTATTACCCGCCATGCTGGAGCCCATTAGCACCTACTATCATAGCCTCGACGCCGTGGGGCGCGCCACGATGATTACCACGCCCATCCTGCTGCTGGCGGTGGTGGTGCTGCTGGTGCTCGAGCGCAAGTTCCCGTACCGCAAGGGGTTGCCGTTTTTCCGCGAGGGGCTGTTCGTAGACCTGTTCTGGTACACGCTGGTGCAGAGCTACTTCCTGCAAATTGTCATTTTTGGCTTCATCATCGCGCCGCTGGCTGCGCATTTTGGAGCACGGTTCCACCTCGTCAGCAGCTGGCCCGTGGTGGCGCAGGTGGGATTTTTCGTCATTACCCACGACTTCTACATCTACTGGTTTCACCGCTTCCAGCACAACAACGCCTTCTTCTGGCGCACCCACGAGGCGCACCACTCGGGCAAGCACGTGGACTGGCTGGCGGGCTCGCGCTCGCACATTGTCGAGATTATTATCAACCAAACCATTGAGTTTGCGCCCATTATCCTCCTAGGGGCCAACCCGGTGGTGGTGCCTATCAAGGCGCTCATCGATGCCGTGTGGGGCATGTACATCCACGCCAACATCGACGTGAAGTCGGGCAAGCTGCAGTACGTCATCAACGGGCCCGAAATGCACCTCTGGCACCACGCCGACCACGAGGAGGTGTATTTCGCCAACTTCTCCACCAAGTTTGCCTTCTGGGACTGGCTGTTTGGCACCGCCTACCTGCCCCAAAACCGCAAGCCCGAGCGCTGGGGCCTGCCCTACGCCTTCCCCAAAGACTACTTTGCGCAGCACGTGTTTTCGGCCTACCGCTTCGATGAAAAAGCCCTGGCCGAGCGCTCGCCGCTGTTTCGCTACTACCACGGCGTGCGCTACCGGGCCCTGAGCTGGGCCGCCGACCGCACGCCCGTGGCCAAGTGGATGCAGGGCTGGGAAGTGCCCGAACTGGTGCACGAAACCGTACCTACCCTCCGCCCCGGCGGCAACCCCGAATCCGAAGCGGCAGTACCATCAACTTCTGCCGCCGAACCCAAACAACCCGCCCACGTCGCTTGAACCAGTCTTTCAACCCTGCCTGGCTGTACCTGCTAATTGCCTCCGTGATGGAGGTGTGCTGGAACTACAGCCTCAAATACACGAGCATCGCCAAGATTAGGGCGCTCGACTGGTCGCAGTTTTTCGCCAATTCCACGGGCATCATGACCCTAGGGCCGGCCATCGGCTACATAGCCTTTGGGGTGGCCAACGTCATATTTTTCTCGAAGGCGCTTAGCGTCATCCCCGCTTCCACGGCCTTTGCCATCTGGATGGGCCTGGCGCTGGTGGGCATCAAAATCGTGGATACGCTGGTGCTGCACGAGGAATTTCGGTGGGTGCACGTGGTGTACATCGGCTTCATCCTCATCGGTATTATTGGGCTGAAAGCCAGCTCCAGCTCCGAGACCGCGCCCGACAAACCCGTACCACCCGTAGTGGGCAAGTAAGCTGCTAAGCTGGTTGCATACCAGCGCACTAACCTAAAAAGCGATTGTCCATGCAAGCCTGTGTTAATCACAAACTCGCACGGACAATCGCTTTTATGGCTTGGCATTAAGCCTGGTTACTGCCCTAGGCAGCTACCTCGGAGGCTTGCTTGGCGAACTGCACGTTCATGATGAGCTTCACGTCTTCGCCTACTACGATGGCGCCCGCCTCGGTTACGCCACCCCAGGTGAGGCCGAACTCTTTGCGGTTGATTTTGCCAGTGGCTTCGAAGCCAGCCTTGGTGTTGCCGTAGAAATCCACGGCAGTGCCGCCGTGCTCCACGTCGAGGGTCACCGGCTTGGTTACGCCTTTGATGGTGAGGTCGCCGTTTAGCTTATATTCGCCGCCGCTCTTCTTGGTGAACGAGGTCGAAGTGAAGCTAATTTTGGGGTACTGAGTTGCGTTGAAAAAGTCTTCGCCGCGCAGGTGCTGGTCGCGAGCCTCCTGGTTGGTGTTCACGCTGTCCACGTCGAGGGTGAACTCTACCTGGGCATTCTCGAAGTCGTCGCCTTCAGTTTGAGCCGTGCCCTCAAAGCTGGTGAACGAACCCGTAACCGTCGAGATTACCAAGTGCTTAATCTTGAATTGGATTTCTGAGTGCATGGGGTCGAGGACCCATTTGGTAGTGGCCATGGTCGGGGGTGTGGTGGTTGAGGGTTATCTGCGAAAAGTGCTGCAAAGATAACCATGTACCTACATCAATTGATTCACTTCTATCCAAAATATTTTTTGCTTACTAGCGGCTAGCGTATGCTAAAGGTCGCGCTAGAGGTTAAGGCGCAGTATCTTCCGGCTACTTATGCCCCGCTCGTTTCTGCTGCTCCTTGGCCTGCTGCTGGCCGCCCGCGCCGCCTGCGCCCAAAGCCTGCCCATCATCTCCCAAAACCCGCCCGGCCTGCGCTGGCAGGAGGTGCGCACGCCGCACTTTCGCGTTATCTACCCCCAGGGGCTCGACACGGCGGCGCAGCGCACGGCGGCCCGCCTCGAAGCCGTGCACCAGGCCGACGGGCAGACCCTAGGCGTGGAGGCGCGCCCGGTGGCGGTGGTCATGCAAAACCAAACCACCGTCAGCAACGGCTTCGTCACGTTTTTGCCGCGCCACGCCGAGTTCTTTACCACCCCCGACCAAACCCAGGGCCTAGGCACCGTGGACTGGCTGGATGGGCTGGTGGTGCACGAGTTTCGGCACGTCAACCAGTTCGATAAGGCGCGGCAGGGCTTCGGGCGGGTGGTGGTGCCGTTGCTGGGCGACGGGGGCCTAGGGGTGGCTTCGGTGGGCGTGCCGCAGTGGTTTTTTGAGGGCGACGCCGTGGGCACCGAAACGGCCCTCACGCGCAGCGGGCGCGGGCGCGTGCCGCTGTTCGGGGTGGGGCTGCGGGCCAACCAGCTGAGCGGCCTGCGTTACGGCTACCAGGAGGCAGTGAATGGCTCACTGCGCGACAACGTGCCCAACTGGTACGTGCTGGGCTACTACCTGACGTCGTATGCCAAGGCGCACTACGGCGCCGACGTGTGGCGCCGCGCCCTTGATGCCTACTACCGCTTCCCCTTCTATCCGTTCTCGTTCTCGAACAGCCTGCGCCGCACCACCGGCCTGCGGGTAGATGACCTCTACCAGCGCACCATGGCCGAGCTAGACTCAACCTGGATGGCCGCGCAGGCAGCTCGCCCGCCTGCCTCGCCTGCTGCCGAGCTGCCCGGCCAGCCTGAAAGCCGGGTGTTCACGCAGTACCAGTTTCCGCAGTACCTGGCCGATGGTACGGTGCTGACATTGAAAAGTGGCCTAGGGCACATTCCGCAACTGGTACAGCTGGGGCCGCAGGGCGCCCGGCGCGTGTTCACCCTAGGGTCTATCAACTTGCCCGATATGCTGAGCGTGGGCGGGCAGCAGGCCGCGTGGGTGGAGTACCGGCAGCGGCCGCGCTGGAACCAGGTAGTGTACTCGGAAATAAAAACGCTGGACCTGACTACCGGCCGGGTGCGCCGCCTGGCTACCGGCACGCGCTACTCCACGGTGGCCGTCTCGCCCGATGGCAGCAAGCTCGTCGTCACCCAAACCAGTCCCAGCTACCGCCACTCGCTGCTGGTGCTCGATGCCAACACCGGCGCCGTGCTGCACCGCCTGCCCAACCCGCGCAACGACCTCTACCTGCAGCCCCGCCTGCTGGCCGATGGGCGCATAGTGGCCGTGGTGCTGCGTGCCGCCGGCAAAACCATTCAACTGCTCGACCCCGCCACCGGCCAGGCCCGCGACCTGCTGCCCACCGCCAACGTGAACCTGGCCAACCCCCAGCCGCTAACCATTTCAGGGGGCGACTATGTGCTCTATAACTCGCCCCAGACGGGTGTAGACAACATCTTCGCCGTCAGCCTCACCAACGGCCAAACCTACCAAGTCACTAATCGTCCCTTCGGCGCCTACCACGCCACCGTGAGTGCCGATGGCCGCCGCCTGGCTTTCCACGACTACCGCGCCACCGGGGCCCGTGTAGTGGAGATGCCCCTAGACCCCGCCACCTGGACGGCCCTGTCCGCGCCCGCCCACGAGGATGCCCCTGCCGACCCCTACGCCGAAAAGCTAGCCGCCGGCGAGCCCGCCGCTGCCCAGGTAAAAGCCCTGCTGGCCTCGCCCGACTCGACTGGACCGCGCTATCCGGTGCAGCGCTACCGGCCGCTGGCGCACGCCTTCCGGCTGTTCAGCTACGGCGTGGTGCAAAGCCCCGATGGCAGCAGCGTGAGCCTGGGTTTGCGCTCGCAAGACTACCTAAGCACCACCCAGGTTTTCGCCGGCGCGCTCTACAACCAAACCGAGCGCACCCTAGGGGCCACCGGCGCCATCAGCTACCAGGGTCTGCCGGTGGTGCTCGACGCCGAGTTTACCTACACCGGCCGCAACGCCGTGCGCTACTTCGACCGCGCCGCGCCGCTCGATAGCTTGCGCCGCACGCAGTGGCAGGTGGCGCGCGTGCTGCTGGGCGGCCGGCTGCCGCTCACCCTTACGCGTAATAAGTACTTGCAGGCCCTCACGCTGAGCGCCTACTACCTCGGCGAGCACGTCTACAATTACACTCCCACGTTCCGCTTGGCCAACGAGGCCGGCCCCACTGCCCCCCTGCACGCCGTGCAAACCTCGCTGGGCTACGCCAGCCAGCTGCGCCAAAGCGCCCGCGACGTGGCCCCGCGCGGGGGGGCTACCCTGCTAGCCACCTACCGCACCACGCCTTTCGACACGCGCCTGCAAGCCAGCCAGATAGGGGTGCAGGGCAGCGTCTATCTGCCAGGTATCGGGCGGCACCACGCCCTGCGCCTGCGCGGCGGCTTCCAGTACCAGCAGCAGCAGCAGTACCAGTTCACCACGGCCATCAGCTACCCCCGCGTCGAGCCCACCTACCTCAGCTTCGACCGCCTGGCCGTGGGTAGCTTCGACTATAATCTGCCGCTGGCCTACCTGCACGCCAGCCTCGGGCGGGTGCTTTACATCCAGCGCCTGCGGGCCGATGCCTTCCTCGACGTGGCCGGCGGCAGCAACCTGCTCCCCGTGCGGGTCGGCAACCGCATCGTCAACCAGCGCTTCGCCACCGATTTCTACAACGTCGGCGTTGATTTTTGGGCCCTAATCAACGTCTTCCACCTGCGCACCCCCCTAGAGGCCGGCGTGCGCGTGGGCTACAGCAGCCTCCGCCAGCAGGTGCTGGTGCAGCCGCTGGCCTTCAGCGTCCGGTTGTAGTTGTGCGTACTTTACGCAGTATTACGCTCCGCTATGCCTACCGATTCCACCTCAGCCGTGCCTCGGCTCACCTACTTGCGCATTAAGAATTACCGCGCCCTGCGCGACGTAGAATTCCGTGACCTCACGCCCCTCACCGTACTCATCGGCCCCAACGGTAGCGGCAAGTCTACTGTACTCGATGCATTAGATTTTCTGGCAGAAGCGGTAAGCGGTGACTTAACCACAGCCTGGGAGCAGCGTAATCGGTTTACAGGAATGCGGACTCGAGGGACTAAAGGCAATGTTAGCTTCGAGCTAATTATAACCAGTATAAAAGGACAGCTTGTGTATGATTTAGAAGTAGGCGAACATGAAGGAAAAATCTATGTATTGAACGAGAAGCTTTTGTATAAGAATGGGTATCACGAAGGAACAGTTCTTAATGCTGTATTGAGTAGTGATTATATGTTTACTGAAATAGAAGTCAATACTATTGTTGCAAATGAAGAAATAAAAAATATTGCACCAGACCAGGCTTTTGGTCATATCCCTTCGTCGGAATCAATGCTTTATTGGGTTAATACTGTAGGGAGTAATATTGAGTATATAGCATGGGGTATTCAAGAGTTTTTAAAATCCTACCGCCTCCTTCACCTCACCGACGACCACCTAAAAGGCTTTTCTGACCAAGGACCGCGCGAACGGCTTTCGCCTAACGGCGATAACCTGCCCAACGTCCTCTACTACTACCACCAGAAGCACCCTGAGGTGCTAGCCCGCATCAGCGAGAAGCTGCGGGAGTGGGTGCCGGGGCTGGCCGAGGTTGTGCCCGAGATAACTTCGGACGAACGGTTGCTGCTGCGCTTCCGGGATGCGCCCTTCGAGAAGCCGCTGCCGGCGCAGTATATGTCGGGCGGTACCATGCGGCTGGCGGCGCTGCTAACCCTACTCTACGAGCCGGGCGCGAGCGGGCTGCTGGGCATCGAAGAGCCCGAGAATGAGCTGCACCCGCAGTTGCTGTACCGCTTGGCCGAGGAGCTGGTGCAGGCTACTGAAACCCGGCAGCTACTGGTAGCCACGCATTCGCCTGCTATTCTCAACGCGCTGGAGCCGGAGCAAGTGTGGGTGTTGCACCGTGGCGCCGATGGCTACACGCAAGCTACCCGTGTGGCCGACCTGCCCGGCATCAAGGAAATGGTGGAAGAAGGTGCGCAGCTAGGCTACTTGTGGTCGCGCAACTTTTTCGAAGTAGGTAATCCGCTGGCCGGTACCGCCACAGTGAGCGGCAGCTAGTATGCAGGTTGATTTTCTACTAGAGGAGGAATCGGCCGCCGCGGCCTTACGCCAACTGTTGCCTAGGTTACTGCCTGGTCATACTTGGCGCTTGCGAGTTTTCGAGGGTTGCCGCGACTTACTCGACCAACTGCCGCAGTTAGCGCAGGGCTATCGCCGCCGCATGCAGCAGCCTGGCCAGCAAGACTTGCGCATCGTAGTAGTACTAGATGCAGATGGCATAGGCTCTAGGCGGCTGCAGCAGCTCGAAAGCTGCGCGGCAGCAGCCAGCTTGGTTACTTGGCAGTCAGCCGGCCCCGGTGCTCCGTTCCAGGTACTAAACTGTCTGGCAGTGCAAGAGTTGGAGGCGTGGTTCCTGGGCGACCCGGCCGCCATCCAGGCGGCGTACCCTAGGGTGCATCCGAAGCATTTTAAAGGACTGCCTCCCGACCCTGATACTATTGCTGATGCGTGGGAAACCTTGTGGCGGGTGCTGCAAAAAGCAGGGCTTTTCAGGGCTGGTAAAGCCAAGGTTACTTGGGCTACTGCCATTGCGCCGCATCTAAAGCCTAGCCGCAATTGCTCGGTCAGTTTCGGCTATTTCTGCCAGGGGCTAGCTGCCCTAACTGCTATTTCGGCATAAAGCAAAGCGGCTGCCCCTAGCTAGGAGCGGCCGCTTTGCTTTTGCTGGGTAGAAGGCCCTAGGCTAGCACCAAGTCTGAGGCCAGGAAGTACTCAATTTCGCTCAGCGTCTGGTCGGGGGCAGTGAGGTGGGCGCTGTGGCCGGGCGTGTCGATGACGACCAACTGGCTGTCGGGCAGATTTTCGTGGAGGTAGGTGCCCACGGCCAGCGGCGCCACCACATCGTGGGCGCACTGCAAAATGAGCGTAGGCGTGGTGAGCAGCGGCATATCGGCGCGGTAGTCGGCCAGGAAGATAGTGCGGGCAAAATGCTGCGCCAGTACCGGGTTGGTGCGCATAAAGCTGTTGGTCATCTCGGCCACCAAAGTGGCGTTGCTGCCCACCAGCACGGGCGCCATGCCAGCCACCCAGCCCGTGTAGTTCTGCTCCATGGTCGTTAGCAGCTCCTCAATGTCTTTGCGGGCAAAGCCACCCGCGTAGCCGTTGTCGTTGATGAAGCGGGGCGAGGGTGCCAGCAGCACCAGCCGGCTAAACCGCGCAGGCTCTTTAATGGCCGCCAGCACGCCAATGATGGAGCTGATGGAGTGGCCCACAAATACTACTTCGTGCGCGTCGAGGGCGTGCAGCACGTCGAGTAAGTCGTCGGCGTGGCCGCGCAGCGAGCCGTGGCGGGCATAGTCATAGGCCTCGGCCGACGAGTTGCCGGCGCCTACCAAGTCGAGCAGCACCACGCGGTAGCGGTCTGCAAAAGTAGGCGCCAGCAGTCGCCACGAGTGCTGGTCGGCCCCTAGGCCGTGCAGAAATACGATGGTTGGCGCCGCTGAGTCCGTGAGGCCAGCTAGCTGCACATTGCTGCGCTGAAGAGTAGAAGTATTATCCAAAACGGTAGATGGCGGAGACTGATGCAGTAAAAAGAGTAGCTAGCTATTCGAAAAATACAGGGTTCCTGGATTGCGAGTAGACCGAAAGAAAGTTTAAATAGCTTTATAGTAAGACGTGCTTTTACTATTGGATTTCAAGTAACTATGACACGTGTTTCATAAAGTAAAATAACTACTGAAAAACGCCCGACTTTGCGGTTGAAGGCATTTTTCAGTAGTTATCCTGGCGCGATACGTAGAAATCGCGGGTTGCCCGGCTAGAGGCCGCGGTACTCAAACCGCACCCGCCCGACGCTGCCGCCCGTGCTACCCCGCACGCCGATAATGCGCAGCAGTACGGGCGCCCCCGTGCTGCGCAGGCGCCCGGCATACACGTCGCCCACGGCAGGTGCGCCGAGGTCGGCGCTAGCCGTGTTTTGGTAAGACAGTGCACCCACAGCGTTGGCCGTGGCAGTGGCGTAGGGCGTGGCGGCCAGCTGGGTGCTCGTAAGCTTGTAGAAGCGGCTGGCGTTGGGAGCGCTCAGCGTGAGGGCGCCCGAGCTAGAGAGGCCACTCACTTGCAGGTCTTTGGCCGTGACAGCGTTGGCGGCTGGCTCGTTCAGGCCCTCCACCAAGTTGAAGGCCAGTGAGTCGGGGCTGCTGCCCGCGCCAAAGCTGACGGTGCCGCGCCGGGTGGTGGCCAGCGCCGTGCTGGTGCCCGCCACCGGCAGCAACGCCGAGGTGAGCGTAGTAGTGGTGTTCTGAGCGTAGGCTGTAAACACGAACTGCGCCCCGCCCGCCGCCGCGCTGCCGCTCGGAATGCGCACGTCAATAGTGCGGTTGAGAGCCGCGCCGTTGGTAGGCGTCTTGATGACGCCCTGGCGCTGCAGCGCGCCATTGCTGCCCGCCCGCGCCGAGTACACCAAGCTATCCACGGCCTTGTATAGGTTGGTGCCGGTGCCAGTCGAAACGCCGCCTGTGTTCAGCGCCACCGCGTAGCCAATCACATCGCCCTCAAGCTGCTGGCTGGCCCCTAGGCCATTGCGGTAGGTGAGGGTAGTGGTGCCGTTGGCCAGCGTAGGCGCATTGCCCACCGTGTAGGTGATGCGCCGCAGCCGCACGCCCCCGTCGGCGAAAATGACCCTGATATCGACCCGCACGGCGGTGCCTACGGGGTAGGTGGCTGGTACGGTATAGGGCACCGTTTGCACGCTTGCGCCCGTGCTGCCGTCCAGCGTGCCGCTAATGGGGTAGCTGCCTACCTGCGCCGAGTCGGTTTTAGTGGCCTGGAAGACGGTGAAATTGGTGGGGTTGTCGCCGGTGTTGTAGCCCAGCGTGAGCGGAATGGTCTCGCCGGGAGCGTACTTGGTGGCCAGAACGGGTGTATTGGGTAGGACGATAGTGGCGAAGCCACCCGTGACGGGACTGGGATGGTACTTGTCAATATCCTTCTTGCACCCGGCCAGCGCCCCCAGGCCCAGCACGAGCCCTAGGGGTAATTTATAGCTGAAGCTCATATAGTTGAATGGCTGAAGTAAGCGGCTTGCTGCCTGGCGACGGCCCTAGGGCATGTCGAACCACAGGGGCTTGGTGATGTACTCGTCGTTGGTGGTGGCGCCCGCGTCGCTGAATAGCTTGGCCACGGCGTTGGGGTTGTGCTGCACCTCGGTAGCGCCCGGCAGCAGGCGGCGCGGGTAGCGCAGCAGCGGGTCGACCTGGGCGGCCACGGCCGGGTTGGGGCGCGTGGGGTAAACGAAGTTGACGTAGATAGTCGGGTCGAAATTCAGCCGGCGCAGGTCCGACCACGAGTCGGGATTCAGGAACATGGCGAGGTACTTCTGCCCCATGATGCTGGGCAGCGTCACGGCCCCAGCCGTTTGGGGCACGGCGCTGGAGGCCAGGTAATCATTTATCTGCGTGGTGGTGATGGTGGGGAACGTGACGGCCGGCGGCGAGAAGGTGCCACCCTGGCCCACCTTGGTCATGTGCGCCCGAATACCGGCCTGCAGCGCCGCCAGCGCCCGCGTGGTATTACCGGCCCGGAAAGCCGCCTCGGCCTCAATGAACTTCAGCTCGTGGTAGGTGATAACCTCGAAGTAGCCCAGGTCGCGTGCGTACCAGCCGCCGTAGAAGTCGGTGTAGGCGGGGTTGGCGGGCGGGAAGTAGCCGGGCGTGTAGTTAGTGCCCGTGGTAGCACCCGCGCCGGGGTCGGCGCCGGTGCTGGTGATGGGCGTCAGGATGCCAAAGCGCGGGTCCGTCACGCCCGGAAACGTCGTGCCGTTTAAGTACTTCACCACGTTGCTCGAGAACACGACGGCGCCAAAGTTTGAGCGCGTGATGCCGAAAATGTTGGTGGTGTTGGCCAGCGGTGCCACGGCCGTTTGGAAGTTAATCTGCGCGTCGTCGGCGCTGCTCGTGAAGGCCTTGTCGCAGAGCGCCAGCACGGCGTTGGGGTCGTAGCTCTTCTTCTTGGTGAGGTGCTGGGCCTGGCGCGCCATCAGGGCGTAGGCTAGGCGTATCCACTTGTTGGTGTCGCCCTTGTACAGGATGTCGCCGCTTTCGCTGGGCGAAGTGGTGTAGAGCGGCCGAAACTCGGCGCTGCTGGGCTGCTGCAGCTGCTTGATGCCATCGGTGCACAGCTGGTTGACGGTGGCGTAGATGCTCTCTTGCGAGTCGTACTTGGGCGTGTAGTTGTTGCCGCCTTGGTAGGCCTCAGTGTAGGGAATGTCGCCCAGCATATCGGTGGCGTGGGCCAGTATCAGGGCCTGCATAATTTCGCCGGCCCCCACGTAGTAGGGCGAGCCCTCGGCCTGCGCCGCCGCTATCATGGGCGGGATATTGCCGCCCGACTGAAAGTAGCTGTAGTTGAAGGTGTTGGTGCTTTGCGCGTTGGTGAAGTAGTACTGCTCGGGGCCCGCCGCGTTGGCGGCTCGGCTCACCACGTACTGCGTGATGTAGGGCGTGCGCAGCGCCGTAAACATCTGGGTTTGGATACCGTTGGAGATGATGCCCGGCAGCAGGTAGTTGGGGGTGGTCGTGCTCGGGTTGTTGGGGTTGTTATTGACGTCGAGGTACTTCTGGCACCCCGGCAGCCCTAGGGTCGCCACGGCCGCCAAAGCCCCGGTAAGGATATATCGTTTCATGGGTAGGATAGGAATTGGTGAACTGGAACGCGGCCTGGAAGTGAAAAAGGCGGTCATGCTCATCTGGCGTCCGCGCAGTCGAAGCATCTCTCCCGCGCAGATACTCTTCAATTGTTGGGGTTACCTACGCGGTAGAGATGCTTCGGCTGCGCGGACGCCAGATGAGCATGACCACCTGGGGCGCCCCAATTTTGGCGCGCATTCCGGTTAGTTAAAAATTGACCCGCAGGCCCATGTCCACGCCGCGGGTGGCGGGCACGTTTCCGTAGTCGATGCCGCCCGAGCCGCCGCCGCGCACGCCCGCGCCAGCCGAGGCCGTTTCGGGGTCGGCGCCAGTGTAGGGTGTCAGCAGCAGCAGGTTGTGGCCGGTCACGCTCAGCTCCAGGCTTTTCAAGAACGAGCTTTGGCCGCCCAGCCACTTCTGGGGCAGGGCGTAGCTCAGGGTCACGTAGCGCAGGCGGGCCCACGAGCCATCCTCAATGAATGCCGTGCCCACGTTGCCCAGAATGCTGGTGTAGTAGTTCTGCGTCAGCTCGACGGGGCGAGTGTTGGGCGAGTAGGTGGTGTTGCCGGTGGCGTCCTTGCTGGCTACCACGCCGTTAAACACGGTCGCCTTGTAGCGGTCGAGGGTACGGTTGCTGGTGCCTACTGTCGTCTCGTAGTAGTCGTTGCCGTTCACCACTACGCCGCCCACCCGGAAGTCGAGCAGTGCCGTCAGCGACAAGCTCTTGTAGGTGAGGGTGTTGGTGAGCTGCGTGGTGAAGCGCGGCGCCCGGTTGCCGGCGTACACGAAGGTGCTGCTGAAGGTGGGGTAGCCGGTGGTAGGGTTGATGATAACCTGCCCGTTGTAGGGGCTGTTGGGGTCATTCACCCGGATAAAGTCGGTGGCTGCGATGCCCGAAATCGGCTTGCCCGGGAAGGCGCCGCCCTCGTGCACATTGGTTACGAACGTGTCGGACTGGTACACCACGGTGAGCGGCGAAGGCAGGCTTTCGACGCTATTGGTATTGTGGTAGAAGTTGGCCAGAACTTCCCAGTTGAAGCCCGAAGCCGTGCGCACCGGCGTGCCGCTGAGGCTGATTTCGATGCCCTTGTTGGTGACTGTGCCGCCGTTGATGTATTGCAGAATGAAGCCCGTGGCCTGGCTCACACGCGGGGCAATGAGCTGGTCGGTCGTGCGCGACTGGTAGTAGTTAACATCCAGCGACATCCGGTTTTTGAAGAATTGCAGGTTCACGCCTGCTTCAAAAGTGCGGGTGCGCTCGGGCTTCAGCAGCGGGTTCGAGCCGTAGAAGTCGTTGCGGAAACCGCCGCCGATGTAGGTGTTGGTAGTCAGCGGCGACTGCACGCGGTAGGGGCCGGTGTCGCGGCCCACGTCGGCGATGGAGGCGCGCAGCTTGCCGTAGTTCAGCACCGGGTTGCTGTCGAGCCCTAGGAGCTTGGTGAACTCGTAGCCCGCCGCCGCCGAGCCGTAGAAGAAGCCCTTGCCGAAAATCTTGCCCTCGTCGGGCCGAGGCAGCGTCGACGACTGGTCGTAGCGCCCCTGAAATTCCACAATCAGCTGGTTGAACAGGGTGGTGTTGAGGCGCGCAAAGTTGCCGATGAGGTGGCGCGTGGCATCGCGCTGCAAGGCATTGCGGTTTACCGTGTTGTTGAGGCCGATGAAGTTGGGGTTCTGGAAAATCAGCCCGATGTAATCTACTGCCTGGTCCTTGTTTTCCTCAATCGTGTTGCCCAGAATCAAGGAGCCGCTCAGGAAATTGCCGAACGACTTGTTGAAAGTAGCCAGCGTCGTGGCCGTAATTACGCGGTTCTGGTCCACGGTTTCGGCAATGCCGCCGTTCTGGTTGCCCACCTGCGAGGTGCCCACGGCCCGCACCGAGGTGCTGCGCAGGGTGTACACGTCTACGCCGGCGTTGTGGCTAAGGGTCAGCCACTTGGTGGGCGAGAAACTGAGCAGCACGTTGCCGATGGCGCGGTTGGTGCGGTCGGTTTGGGGGTTGTTGTAGGCGCTCCAGTAGGGGTTGTCGGCGTCGGCGTCCACGTTGGCGCCGGTCAGGGCCAGCAGGCGGCGGCGGGTGCCGTCGGGGTTTAGGTAGTTGCGGGCGTCGTCGTTGCGCGGCCAGTTCAAGAGGCTCAGCAAGAAGCCGCCCGAACTACTGCCCGCCGTGCCGTATAGGCCCGGCCCCTGAATGGGCCGCGTGCCGCCTGAGTTGAGGTACTGCGCCGAGCCCTGCACGCTAAACTTGGGCGAAATCTGGGCCGAGCCCGAGATGCGCACCGTCGTCTTGTCGAACTTACTGTTGGGCACTACGCCCGTTTGCTGCAGGTTGGAAGCCGAGGCGAAGAACGTGGTCTTGTCGCTGCCGCCGCTCATGGTCAGGAAGTTCTGGTAGGTGTAACCCTTCTTGAAGAAGTTGCCCAGGTTGTCATACGCCACTTCGCCCGGCCGGTAGGGCGCGCCCCACGAGGTGCGCACGGTAGGGTCGTACAAGCCGTTGGTGCCCTGCGCGTACTGGTCCTGCATCTTGGGCAGTCGGTTGGCCTGGTCTACCGAGAACTGGGTGCGGAAATTGAGCTGGGTGCGGCCGTTGGCGCCCTTCTTGGTGGTGATAACCACGGCGCCGTTGGCGGCGCGCAGGCCGTAGAGCGCGGCCGCGGCCGGCCCCTTCAGCACCGTAATGGAGGCAATGTCCTCGGGGTTGATGTCGCCGGCGCGGTTGGGGGTGCCCACTGAGCGCCCTAGGATGCCATTGAAGGCCGAACCCCCGCCCGGCGCCGTGCTCTCCTGAAACGACGAGTTATCCATTATCAGCCCGTCGATAATGAACAGCGGCTGATTGTCGCCATCGAGCGAGGTACCGCCCCGGATGACGATGCTGGCGCCCTCGCCCGGCGCACCGCCCGACGACGTGATGTTAACGCCCGCCACCTTACCCTGAATGGCATTCACCACGTTGGATTGGCGCGAGTCGATAATGTCTTGGCTGGTAACGGTTTGGGTGGCCGTTACGAGGTTGCGCTGCTCTTCCTTGATGCCGTAGCCGAGCACTACTACTTCGTTCAGGTCGGTGTTGTCGGCGTTAAGCGTCACGTCGAGCGGAGCGCTACCAGCGGGCCGCTCCATGCTCACGTAGCCCACGTAGCTGAAAACCAGCGTAGCGCCGGCCGGCACGTTGCGCAGCACAAATTTTCCGTCGCCGTCGGTGGCGGTGCCGTTGTTGGTGCCTTTTACTAGCACGTTCACGCCCGGCAGGGTAGTGCGGTCCGATGACTGGCGCACCACGCCCGTCGCAGTGCCTTGGGCTGCAGGCGTTTGGGTGCTCGGGCTGGTTTGGGCGCGGGCAAGGGGAGCCAGCAGCACGCCCGGCAGCATAGCAAAAGGCAATAAGTAGCGTTTTCTCATAAGCCAAGCAATGTTGTTAACCTGGGGATAACGTCGAAAGTATCGGTTTTTTTGGACTTTGCCTAGCTTTTGGGGTACGAAAGCAATAGCAGCGGGCGCGCCTTGCTTACTGCCCCCAGGCCCCTATGCTAATAGATAGCTCAGACGAAGCCGCCTAGCAATGGAGTTTCCACGCGCCAGCGCTAGAAAAGAGCTTCGGGCTAAACACAGCAAAGCCTCTCTTCCAAACCGGACAATGCGGCGTGGTAGAGAGGCTTTACTGCGTTTAGCCCGAAGCTCTTTTCTGTGCTAGCTGCTAGCGTCCTAGCCCCTGCGGCGCGAAACACCCCTAGGGCACCTAGGTACGCTACACCATTGCTTTTTCCTCTACCTCTCGCGACTTGAGCGGCGCTTTCACCTTGCCGATAATGTAGCGCATGCCCTTATCCTGCGTCACGTAGTTCCAGGCCCAGGTGAGGAACACGGTGATGCGGTTGCGGAAGCTAACCAGGGCCAGCACGTGCACGAGGCTCCAACCCAGCCAGCCTATCCAACCCGAAATGTGGAACTGCTTGCCGAATAGCTGGATATCGCCCACCGCTCGGTGCCGGCCGATGGTAGCCATCGTGCCTTTGTCTTGGTAAGCAAACTGCTCCAGCGGCTGGTTGGCCAGCAGGCGCATAATGTTGTGGCCCAGCAACTCGCCTTGCTGAATGGCCGGCTGCGCCACCTGCGGGTGCCCTTCAGGATAGTCCGCCGTAATCATCTGGGCGATGTCGCCGATGGCAAACACGTTGCTATAGCCCTCCACGCGGTTAAACTGGTCAACCTTGTAGCGGTTATTCTTGAGCAGCGACTCGGCCGCCAGGCCCTCCACCGGAGCCCCCGTTACGCCCGCCGCCCACACCAGGGTGCGCGTAATGAGCTGCTCGCCCGTGCTCAGGGTCACGGTGTAGCCGTCGTAGGACTTTACCCGGCAGTCGAGCCACACCCGCACGCCCATCTTGCGCAGGTAGTCAAGGGCGTGGGCCGAGGCATCGGCCGACATGCCCTTGAGCAGCACCGGCCCGCTTTGCACCAGGTGAATGTCCATTTGCCGGAAGTCCAGCTCCTTGTAGTCACGCGGGAAAATGTGGTCGCGCAGCTCGCTCAGGGCGCCGGCCAGCTCCACGCCGGTGGGGCCGCCGCCCACTATCACGAAGTCGAGCATGCTGTTGAGCTGCTCGATGTCGCCAATCTGCAAGGCCTGCTCGAAGTTGGAGAGCAGCGTGTTGCGCAGCATAATGGCATCGGGCACGTTCTTGAGGCTGATGGAGTTTTTCTCCATCTCCTTGTCGCCGAAGTAGTTGCTGGCGGTGCCAGTGGCCAGCACCAAGTAGTCGTAGCGGATGAGCCCGATGCTAGTTTCTACCACCTGCTTCTCAGGGTTTACTGACTGCACTTCGGCCAGGCGGAAGTAGAAGTTTTCCTGCGTGCCCAGAATCTTGCGAAACGGCGACACGATGCTGTCGGGGTCGAGGCCGGCCGTGCCTACCTGGTAGAGCAGCGGCCAGAAACCGTGGTAGTTCTGCTTGTCGATGAGCACCACCTGCACCGGCGCATCGGCCAGGGCCTTGGCCAGCGATAGGCCGCCGAAGCCGCCGCCCACAATCACGACGCGGGGCTTGCCCAGTTCCTCAATCTTAGTCAGTCCTTCCATGCGAATAGGTCAGCCGTATATAGCAGTTGCTTCTAACGTAAAATACGCCTAGGGGGTGGTGCTACTACATGAAGCAACCACGGCGTGGCCGTACAAGTGCCCTTTCCTGAACGCCCTAGGCCTTTTCGCCTTATTGTGACCATCGACCTGCAAGGCATTACGACCAAGCCGGCGCTGCACGCGCTCCTCAAGCAGCAGCTGCATTTTCCCGACTGGTACGGCCCCAGCTGGGACGCGCTGTTCGACCGGCTCGTGGCCCAGCCCGGTATCCCGACCGAGCTGCACCTGGTAAACTGGCAGGAGTTTGCCGCCGCCAGCCCGCGCGATATGGCCATCCTGCAACAGCTCGCTGCCGACTATGCGCAGGAGAAGCCGGGCCGGCGCCTGGTGCTGGCCTAGGCCCCTAGGCCCAGCTGCGTGTGCCCAAACTCCTGGGGCCCCTCGGTGGGGTAGGCGCGCAGCTCCACGCGCCGGATTTTGCCGCTGATGGTTTTGGGCAGTTCCGCCACAAACTCCAGCCAGCGCGGCGCTTTGTAGGGGGCCAGGTGGGTGCGGCCGTAGGCAAACAGCTCGCGGGCCAGCTCGGGCGTGGGCGCCGTGCCCGGCACCAGCAGCACAAAGGCCTTCACCTCGTGGCCCCGAATAGCGTGGGGGCGGCCCACCACGGCGGCCTCGGCCACGGCCGGGTGCTCGAGCAGCACGCTCTCGACCTCGAACGGCCCGATGCGGTAATCGCTCGACTTAATGACGTCGTCGCTGCGGCCCACAAACCAGAAGTAGCCGTCGGGGTCGCGGTAGGCCTTGTCGCCGGTGTAGTACAGGCCGTGCCGAAACACCGTGGCCGCCCGCTCCGGCTCGCCAAAGTAGCCGGCAAAGAGGCCGTTGGGCCGGCCCGTGCCCGTGCGCACCACCAAGTGGCCCTCGGCCAGGTCGGGCTGCAGCGCGCCCGCGTCGTCGGCAATGGCCACGTCGTACATAAACGAGGGGCGGCCCATGCTGCCGGGGCGCACGGCGGCGCCGGGCAGGTTGTACACCATTGCTGTGCTCTCGGTTTGGCCGTAACCGTCGCGCAGGCGGTGGCCGGTGCCGCGCTGCCAGGCGGCAATCACCTCGGGGTTGAGGGGCTCGCCGGCGCTCACGCACTCGCGCAGGGTGGGCAGCGGGTAGGCGGCCAGGTCCTCCAAGATGAGGAGGCGCAGCACCGTGGGCGGCGCGCAAAAGGTGGTGACTTGCTCGCGGGCCAGCGCCGCCAGCAGCGGCCCGCCCGTGAAGCGCCCGGTGGATTGATGCGCCACCAGCGTAGCCCCTAGGCTAAGGGGCGCGAAGAAGCTGCTCCAGGCAAATTTGGCCCAGCCCGACTGCGAGATGTTGCAGTGCCTATCCGAAGGGCGCAGGCCAATCCAGGCGGCGGTGCTGAGGTGCCCCACCGGGTACGAAAAGTGGGTGTGTATCACCACCTTGGGCAGGCCCGTGGTGCCCGATGTGAAGAACAAAAACAGCGTGTCGTCGGCGCGGGTGGGGGCAGACTCGGCGGTAGTGGGCAGGCCCGCCAGCTCCGCGAAGCCCACCCAGCCGGCGCGGGTTTCGCCGGCCTCGCCTACCAGCATCTTGAGGGCGATGCGCTGCCCTAGGGCCTGCTCGGCCTGGTCAATCTTGGCGGCGTTCTCAGCGTCGGCTATTACCACCGTGGGCAGCAGCGCCCCGAAGCGATACTCCAAATCCTTGACGGTAAGTATACTGGCCGCCGGTATCAGCACCTGCCCGCCCTTGATGCCGGCCAGGTAGGTCTGCCACAGCTCGGCGCACACGGGCACCATCAGCAGCACGGCGTCGTGCTGCTGCACGCCCCGCTGCCGCCAGTAGTGCAGCAACTGGTTGGCCTGGCCGGTCAGCTCGGCGTAGCTGAGGGTGCGGCTGCCGGTGTCGCTGGCCAGCACCAGGGCCGGCTTATCGGGGTGGGCTGCCAGGTGCAGGCCCTCCACAATGTCGGCCGTCCAGTTGAAGAACTCGGGCTTGGGCAGGGGGCGCTGCTCTAGGGCCTCGTAGGCGCCGGCCGCGGCCAGCTGTTGAAACTCGCGGAAGTAGGCTTGCAGGGGGTGGGCAGGATGCATACGGCGAAGGTAGGGCCCGCCGCGCCGTGGCCGCACGCCCGTCAATCAGGGTCAAGTATACCAACTATAAGGCTCTAGTGGTGAGGATGTAGTGTTGCACGCTTTAACTTAAACATGAAAAATTCAGTAAATGGGTTATCCTATTCCTCCTTTTCCACTTCTTATGAAGAATTTCTTGTATCTGGCCTTGGTGGCCCTCTTAACTACCCTAGGCTCCTGCGCACCCCGCGTAAATGTGGAGCAGCGCGCCAACGTCGATTTTAGTCGATACCGCACCTACGCCTGGGCCGACACCAAGGTGAAAACCACCACTGGCGACGCCAACCCAGTCTACCAAGACCCCATTGCCCAAGACCGCATTCGCGCGGCTATCGACGGCGAGCTGGCTCAGCGTGGCCTGCGCAAGGTGGCCACCGGCCGCCCCGACTTTTACGTGACGACCCACTTCTACATCGATGAGGCCGAGCGTACCGTGGCTAACCCACCGTCGGGCGGCTTCGCGCCGGGCTACGCTTATCCCTACTCGCTGGCCTACGGCGGCGGCTTCATCCCCGTCAACTACGGCTACTTCTATAGCCCGTCTTACTACCAAACCTACCGTACCGAGCAGTACAAGCAGGGTACGCTTATCATTGACTTCATCGATTCCCGCACCAACAACCTCGTGTGGCGCGGTTCGATGGCCGACCCAGTAGACGAGCCCGGCCGCATTGGCCGCGAGTTCAGCGCCAACGCCAAGAATATTCTCGATAAGTTTCCGGTAGCTGAGAAGAAAAGCTAGCAATGTGCGTTAAGACTAGGCAGCGAAAGTGGCTGATGCTAAGTTTGCTGCCTGCTCTTTTCCCGCCCGCCCTATGTTTTCCTTCTTGTTGCCCGTGTTGTTGCTGCGGAGCCTAGGGCCTGCAGCACCTGCCCCAGTGGCCGTCACCGTTGTGGTTACGTCGCTGGCCTCCTCGCAGTCGGCCGTAAAGCTGAACTTCTACAACGTAGCAAGCGGCTTCTTGCAGGAAAAAGGGGAGGCCCTGCAGCTAGTAGTGCGCCCCGGCGGTAAAACCACTGTTACCATACCCGTGGAGCTGGCGCCCGGCGAGTGGGCCGTGGCCCTGACGCAGGACCTGAATAACAACGACCTGCTGGACAAGAACTTCCTGGGTATTCCCACCGAGCCCTACGCCTTCTCCAACAACGTGCGCCCGCGCTTTGCCGCGCCCAAGTTTGAGGAGTGCAAGTTCATGGTAAGTGAGCCTGGCCTAGTGGTCAACATCACCCTGAAAGAGAAATAATAACCGTTGCACTACTAAAAGCCACGTCTACCCCGTAGGCGTGGCTTTTTTGTGTACATTAGGTGCATGAAAATCAGCTACCTGGGAGCGTTGGTGATAGTGGCGCTAGCCCTAGGGGCTTGTAATCAAACTGACCCGGCTAGCACTAAGGCAGCCGCCAAAGCGACGGTAGTACCGTCCGCGCGGCCCCAGGCGCCGCCGGCTGCCCCGCCGCGCGATACCTTGGCTTCTGCCGCCGCGATGGCCGCCAAGGTGCGAGCCGTTACCACCGACTACGCTATCTGGTACAACTACACCTACTACCGAGTGCCGCTGGCCCGTTCCTTTCAAGGGCTAGGAGCCAACGGCAAAGCTGTCTCCACCAAGGCTTTTTTGGAACGACTGGCTAGCGGCAAATTCATTGCCATGCGGCGTGGTAGTAGTCATAATATGCCTGTTTATCAGCTTTATGCCTACAGCGGTGCAGTGCCCCAAATCAGCGTAGTAAGTCAGCACCTGGTTCAGCAGGAGCAATACAACCAGGTGTGGAAAGGCAAGCCCGCGCCCGCTTTCAGCTGGACTGACTTAGCAGGGCAGACCTACACGCCGGCCAATACGCGCGGCCAAGTGCTGGTGCTAAAATGCTGGTTCATAAGCTGCGTGGGATGCGTACGCGAGTTTCCGCAGGCCAACGCGCTGGCGGCCACCTACCGAGCCAATAAGGACGTGCGCTTTATCAGCCTGGCCAGCGATGAGGCGGCCAAATTACGCGCATTTTTGCAAAGCAAGCCGCTGGCCTACGCGACGGTGCCCAACTGCGAAAACTATATGGAGAAGAAGCTGAAAGTCAATGGTTACCCGACGCACATCGTGATTGGCCGCAATGGCCGCATCACCTATGTCAACAATTATATAGATGGTTTGCCGGCCGCCATTAACGAAGCCTTGCAAGCCCCACACCCGCAGGCTATTGCGTACGATAGCGATAAAGGCAATCTACTATGAAACAGTTGTATGGGTGCCTGCTTTGGGCGGGCGCACTGGCCCTAGGGGCGTGCGGGCGGAGCGGCAGCGCTACAATGCCTGCTGGGCTAACGGCTGCCGAGAAGGCCAGTGTTGACTCGCTGACGCAGGATTTCAAAACCTGGTACGACTACGCCTACTACCATGTGCCCCTAGGCCAGCCCTTTACTGGGCTAGACACGACGGCTCGGCCACTGGCGCGGCCCGCTTTTCTGGAAAAGCTGCGCACCGGGCGGTTCATCGCCCTACAGCTCAAGCGCCCCACACTCACGTTTAAGCTGTACCCGCTGCCGGCCAGCGCCGCCCCAGAAATTGCCAGAACGAGCCAGCAGATGGCTGATACGGAGCTAGACCATTACCTAATGGAAGGCAAGCCCCTGCCCGCCTTTAACTTCCAAGACCTTAGTGGCCGGCACTACACCCCCGCCAACACGCGCGGCAAAGTGTTAGTGCTCAAGACATGGTATATTAACTGTAGTGCTTGCATAGAAGAATTTCCGCAGGTGAACGCGCTGGTCGACAAGTATAAAGCTGACCCAAACGTGGTGTTCGTGAGCCTCGCGCTGAATGACGCACCAGCCCTTAAAGAGTTTCTGAGCCACCAGGAGTTCAAGTACGCCGTGGTGCCGGCCAGCGAGCAATACATAGCTGAATCGTTGAAGCTGAATGCTTATCCAACCCATTTGGTAGTAGATAAGAACGGCCGCATCGTGAAGGTGTCGAATCGAGTTTCGGACCTTATCACCTCCCTAGCAGGCGTGGTGCCGCTCCCAACTGCTAAGCCCTTAGCAGCCAACTAGCTAGCCCGAAACGGGTGCTGGTCCCGTGCCAGCCGCTCGGCCAGCTCCACGGCGTAGCGGGCGCGGGTGTCGGGGCGCTTAGCATCGGTTACTTTGCGGGCCATGGCGCGGCGCATGGCCCCGGTGTGGGCCAGGAAGGCGGCCTCGGCTTCGGGCCAGGCGCCTAGGGCCTCGGCCAGTTCATCGGGCAGGTCCACGTGGTTGGGGTTGGGGTCGGGCGCCAAGCCGATGGCCAACTCCTGGCCCACCTGCACCCCTAGGGTTTCGCACAGCGTCTTGCGCAGCATGAGGTAGCGCCCGCCGCCCGGCAATGGCAACAGCCCCAACCGCGCCACGTGCCCGCTATCGAAGGTTACCAGCACGCGCTTGGTTTGAGGCCCTAGGGCCGCCAAGGCGTCAGTGGGCACCACCACAATTTGCGTAGGCATGAAGCTCGGGCCACCCGCTTCGAGCGTGGCGCGAAAGGTGGTGGTGCTCACTGCTTCTCGCGTTGCCTGTTGAACAGCTCGTTCTCGTGCCGTATTTGGAGCGCATAGGGCAAGGTGACTACTCGGTAAGATTCACCCATCATCCGGCGCGCATTGTGGTCGAACGAATCCGGAAAGCCTGCCTTACGGCGCCGGGCATCCACGTGCGCGGCATCAGCAACGGGCCAGATGAAGGATACTTCTTCCGGCTGGCTGGTTTGCTTATTGAGAATCCGATACGTCATCCCTTGCGTGCCATAAATCTGCTCTTTGCCCTCGCCCATCAGGTAGCGGTCGAGCATCAGCGCATATAGTTTAAAGGGGATTTCCTGCTGCTTGGCGGCCTTCTCTATCAGGGGCAGGTATTGCGGAATCTTGTCGGAGTGCTGAATTACATAAAAGGCTGTCTCGTTTGCCGGTGTGCCCACCAACGACTTGCCTGGGTAGCCATAGCGCTGCAAAATGACTTCCATGCGGCGTAGGTTGCTCTCGTCGGTGCGTAGCATATTGCCAATCGCGTAGTCGAACAACTTGCCTTTCGCCAGTCCTAGCTGCGCTGTCAGCGAATCGGCTTTAACCTGGTTTTGCGCCAGCACCAGATACCCGCGGTATTTCTGGTCTACCACCAGCATGCTGTCCAGCTCCCGCTGCAAAGGGCGGTTCAGCTTGGTTTGTTGCCCTAGGGCCGGTATGGCTAGGCTAGTGAGTAGCAGCAGCGGCGATAGCTTCATGGCCGCAAGGTAGGAGTGAGCAATTCATACTAGCCTCAGAAGCAGCGTATATTGATGCGCTTTACTTTACTCCCCACCCCTATGTCCTTTTCCACGTTTGCGGTCGGCGCCCACCGGCTGCTGCGGCGCGTGCCCGCCTTGGTCCTGGTGCTACTGCTAGCCCTAGGGCCAGTAGCAGCCCAAAGTATGCTGCAAGCTAGCGGCCCCAAAATCGTTAATGCCGGCGGCCAGGAAGTGGTGCTGCGCGGCATGAACCTCGGGGGCTGGCTGCTGCAAGAAGGCTACATGATGAAGCCCGGCTACGGCGGCACCCAGGGCTCGGTGAAAAAGCTGTTTTACCAAGCCGGCATGAGCGAGGCGGAGGTGGAAAACTTTTACGCCAGGTGGCGCCAAAACTTCATCACCAAGGCCGATATCGACTACATCGCGTCCAAGGGCTTCAACTGCGTGCGCCTGCCCTTGCACTACGACCTGTTTCTGACGGCCCAGCAGCGCGCCGTGCGCAACGGCGTGATTCGGGGCACGGTGCCGTATGCCGACTACGTAACCCAGCTCACCAGCTGGTACAATGCCAACCAGTTGTTTGCCGACCCGGCTAGCCTCGACGCCATCCAGCTTATCGACCAGCTACTCGGTTGGTGCGCTAGCAATAATATGTATGTGGTGCTCGACTTGCACGCCGCGCCCGGCGCCCAAGGCACCGAAACGAATATTTCGGATGCGCTGCAAGTCAACGATTTCTGGAACCGGCCCATCTACCAGGACATCACCAACCAGCTGTGGGCCACCATTGCCACGCGCTACAAGAACGACGCGCGCATTGCCATGTACGACCTGCTGAACGAGCCCAACAACGTGCCTGGCAGCGGCTCGGCCGCCAACCTAGCCATCAAAGCGGCCCTGCAGCGCCTCATCAACACGGTGCGCGCCACCGGCGACCAGCACCTACTGCTGCTCGAAGGCAATGGCTTCGGCAACAACTACGACTACATGGAGAAGCGCAACTTCACCAACACGGCTAACCTCGTCTACAACGCGCACCGCTACAGCAGCGCGGCCTACCCGCTTTCCAACGATGTGACGGCCAGCGGCGGCAGCGCCAACCAGCTCGGCCTGATTGGCAACATGACCAGCTTCCGCCGTGATAACGACGTGCCTATCTGGGTGGGCGAAACCGGCGAAAACACCCCGCAGTGGATGGGTGAGGCCGCCCGTAACGTCTACAGCGTGGGCCTCGGCTGGTGCCACTGGACGTTCAAGCGCTTCGAGGACGGCCCGAACGCGGCGTTTATGCACATCCCGTCGCCCTACTTGGTGGATAACGTGACGGCCAACATGGCGATGGTGCTCGAAAACATCAAGTTTGCCAACTGCGTGCCCAACGACGGAGTGATAAGTGCCATCTCGCCCACTCCCGCTGGCGTAGCGCCGCCCCCACCGCCCAGCGCCAGCATCATCACCCTCAAGGGAAGCAGCGGCCGCTACGTATCGGGCGAGAGCGGTCAGCAGCCCATGACGTGCAGCCGCACCGGCGCCGGCTACAGCGAGCAGTTTGCCGTGCTCGACGCCGGCAATGGCAAGGTGGCCCTGCGCTCCCTGGGCAAGTACGTCTCGAGCGAAAACGGTACCCAGCCTCTAACCTGCAACCGCGCCGCCATCACCGCCACCGAGGCCTTCGACTGGGTGTGGAACGCCGACAAAAGCATCTCGCTGCGCGGCTCCAACGGCCTATACGTGGCCAGCGGCACCAGCACCCAGCCCCTCACCTGCACCAGCGCCGCCATCACCGCCGCCGAGTCGTTCAACTACACCGTGATAGGTAACATCTACTCGCCCACTGCGCCCCTAGGCACCGCAGCAGCCAGCACCCGTCCTGCCTACGCCTACCCCAACCCCGTGGCCGACCGCCTCACCTACGCCTTGCCCGCCGGCACCACCGCCCACACTCTGGAACTAGCCGACGCCACCGGCCGCGTGGTGCTGCGCCGCAGCTATGGCAACGTAGGCAGCCAGAACGTGCTCGATACCTCGGCGCTGCCCAGGGGCTTTTACGTGGCGCGGCTGGTCGGAGAGGGCCTAGGGCAGTCGTTCAAGGTAGTGCGGGAATAGACGGGTAGCCTAAGTAAAAAGCAGTCATGCTGAGCTTGCCGAAGCATCTCTACCACGCCGCCTAGAAGTAGCCTAGGGATGTCGTTCGGTAGAGATGCTTCGGCAAGCTCAGTATGACTGCTTTTTCTGATATAGTGCTACTTGCCAGCGCTGCCTCTACACCAGCAAGCTCAGGAAATCCTGGCGGTCATTCAGGTACTCGTAGCCGAAGCCTTCCTGCTCCATGCGGGCCATGATGCCGGTTTCGTCGCCGCGCTGGCGCACCTCTACGCCGATAAATACCGGGCCCTTTTCCTTGTTGTTTTTCTTGATGTACTGAAACTGGATGATATCCTCGCCCTCGGCCAGCACGTTATTCACAAAGCGGCGCAGGGCGCCCGGCGCCTGGTTGAAGGTGACCAAGAAGTAGTGCTTGCGACCCTGGTGGCGCTGCGCCCGCTCCTTGATATCCTCCATGCGGGTGATGTCGTTGTTGGAGCCGCTCACCACGCATACCACCGTTTTGCCCCGGATTTCGTCGGCGTAGGCGTGCAGGGCCGAGATGGCCAGCGTGCCGGCCGGTTCCAGCACCAGGCCTTCCTCGTTGTACATCTTCAGCAAATCCTCGCACACCTGGCCCTCAGGCACGAGGTGCACTTCATCAAGCAGGGCCTGGCACAGCTCAAACGTGAGCGCGCCGGGGCACTTCACCGCCGCACCATCCACAAACGTGTCGAGGCTGGGCAGGGCTTGCCGCCGCCCGGCCCGGATGGCATCGTGCATGCTAGGAGCCCCTAGGGGCTGCACGCCAATAAGCCGCGTGTGGGGGCTGAGCTGCCGAAACACGCTGGCCAGCCCCGACGCCAGCCCGCCCCCGCCGATGGGCATGAAGCAGAAGTCGATGGGCGCCTTGGCCGCTTTCAGAATCTCCAGCCCCACGGTGGCCTGGCCCTCCACAATGGCCAGGTCGTCGAACGGGTGCACGAAGGTGCCGTTTTCCACCTGGCAAAATGCCTGGGCGGCGGCCGAGCAGTCATCGAAGGTGCGGCCAGTGAGGTGCACCGTCACCCACTCGCCGCCGAAGAGGCGCACTTTGTCCACCTTCTGCGTGGGCGTTTGGGCGGGCATGAAAATGTCGCCGCGCAGCCCCAGCAGCTGGCAGGCGTAGGCCACGCCCTGGGCATGGTTGCCGGCGCTGGCGCACACGATGCGCCGGGCCGGCACGGTGGCCGGCAGCGTGGCCATCTTGTTGTAGGCTCCCCGAATCTTGTAGGAGCGCACCACCTGCAAGTCCTCGCGCTTGAGCAGCACCGTGGCCCCATAGGCCCGCGACAACCCGAGGTTCTGGATGAGCGGCGTCTTGGCAATCACACCCTTGAGGCGGCGGGCCGCGGCCTCCACGTTCTCTAGGGTTACGGCAGGCGCAGCGGGGGCTTCGGGAGCAGGCATGGGTAATGTGTTGTAGTTAAGTAGCAGCACGTCATGCTTCGGCTGCGCTCAGCATGACGTGCTGTTTTTCATCTTTTGTTTCTAAACCATCGGCTTTTCAGCCACGAGACGCAGCCGCTTGTAGTCGGCCACCCAGCGGCCATCTTGCCACAGGGTGGGGCGCAGCTGCTCGGTGGTGGCGGCCAGCACGGCGGTGCGCTCGGCGGCGGTGAGGCCCGTAAAAAAGTGCTCGCCAAACTGGTTGAGCCAGTCGGCCAGGCCGGTTTCGGGGTCGGCCAGCGGGGTGGGGCGGTCGAAGTGCAGCGCCAGCCGCACCCGGAAGCCCTGGGTTTCGAGCAGCGAGGCGTACTCACCCACCGAGGGGAAGTACCACCAGTCGGCGCCCTGCGGGTGCGGGTGGCCGTGGCGGCGCAGCTGGTGCAGCGTGGCCGCTACAATCTGCGCCACGTTGCCGCGCCCACCCAGCTCGGCCACGAAGCGCCCGCCCGGACGTAGGTGCTGGTAGATGCGTTGGGCTACGGCCGTGGCCGCGGGTATCCAGTGCAGCGTCGCGTTGGAAAACACGGCGTCGAACTGCTCGGGAAAATCGAAGGTGGAGGCGTCGGCCACCCGAAAGGCCAGCTCTGGAAACTGCTGCCGGGCCAGCGCTACCATCTCGGGCGAGGCATCCAGCCCCACCACCGTGGCGCCCAGCTCGGCAATGCGTTGCGTCAGCTCGCCCGAGCCACAGCCCAGGTCTAGCACCAGCTCGCCGGGCCTAGGGTCCAGCAGCTCCACCACACTTTCGCCGTAGCCAAATACGAAGGCGTGCTTTTGGGTATAAGAATCGGCGTTCCAGAGCATTTCCTGTAGATTATTATTGAACGTCATGCTGAGCCTGTCGAAGCATCTCTACCACGCCCCTAGGGTTAGTTGCGCGGTAGAGATGCTTCGACAGGCTCAGCATGACGTTCTAATTAGCACATTAATACAAGCAATGAAGCCCTAGGCCTCCACGCTCTCGCTGGTGCGCGAGCGCAGTTCGCGCACGGTGGCACCGGTGGCCCACAGCTCCGACTCGCGCACTTCTTTCAGTTCGGCCTCCAGCTCCTGGCGGTAGTTGGGGGTGCTGCCGCGCTCGATAGTACGGCGGGCTTCAGCGCCGCTGGCTACGCTGTCATACAACTCGTTGAGCACTGGCAGGGTGGCTTCGCGGAACTTGCCTTTCCAGTCGAGGGCGCCGCGCTGGGCCGTTACCGAGCAGTTGGCAAACATCCAGTCCATGCCGTTTTCGCCCACCAGCGGCACTAGGCTCTGGGTCAGCTCCTCCACGGTTTCGTTGAAGGCCTCGGAGGGCGAGTGGCCACGCTGGCGCAGCACCTGGTACTGGGCCTCGATGATGCCAGCTAGGGCGCCCATCAGTACGCCGCGCTCGCCGGTCAGGTCGGAGTATACTTCGCGCTTGAAGTCGGTCTCGAACAGGTAGCCCGAGCCCACGCCGATGCCCATCGCCACGGCCTTCTCAAAGGCTTTGCCGCTGGCATCCTGGAACACGGCAAACGACGAGTTGAGGCCGCCACCGGCCACGAACAGGCGGCGCAGGCTAGTGCCGCTGCCTTTGGGCGCCACCAGAATTACGTCGATGTCCTTGCTAGGTACGATGCCCGTTTGGTCGTTGAAGGTGATGCCGAAGCCGTGCGAGAAGTACAGCGTTTTGCCCGGCGTGAGGTACTGCTTCAGCGTAGGCCACAGCGCAATTTGGCCGGCGTCGCTCAGCAGGTTGCAGATGATGGTGCCTTTATCGGCCGCCTCCTCAATGCTAAACAGCGTTTCGCCCGGCACCCAGCCATCCTTGGTGGCGCGCTCCCAGGAGGGCGTGCCCTCGCGCTGGCCCACAATCACGCGGAAGCCGTTGTCGCGCATGTTCAGCGCTTGGCCGGGACCCTGCACGCCGTAGCCAATCACGGCAATGGTTTCGTCCTTGAGCAGGTTGAGGGCCGCCGACAGCGGAAATTCGTCGCGGGTGATTACAGTTTCGGGTACGCCGCCAAAGTTGATGGTTGCCATAGTTGGTTGGGGTGTGGCGCGGACGTTGTAGTCCGCGAATGGTTGAAAAAAGGTGTCGTTCAAACGCGCGGACTACATAGTCCGCGCCACAGGATTACATGGTGAACACGTCTTCGCGCTCGTTGAGGAACTCGTTTTCAGCGGGTTCCTCGCTGGGCTCGCGACGCTCAAACTCTTGCAGCTTGCGGTGGAAGCCGTCGCTGGCCTTGATGATGGCAATGCGCGCCGAGCGCACAAACTCGATGAGGCCGTAGGGCTGCAGCACCTCCAGCAGCTTGTCAGTTTCTTCGCGGTGGCCGGTGGTTTCAAACACCGTGTAGTCTTTGCGAATCACGACAGCCCTAGCCCCATTTTCGCGCAGCAAGCGCTCCACCAGGGCCTTTTCGGCAATCACGTCGGTGGGTACTTTGTAGAGGGCCATCTCCTGCCACACCACATCGGCGTTGGTGTGGTAGTACACTTTTAGCACTTCCACCTGCTTCTCAATCTGTCCGGCCAGCTTACGCACCACATCCTCCGTCTCGGTAATGACAATGTTGAAGCGGTGGATGCCCTCCACCTCCGAAGGCGAGGTATTGAGGCTCTCGATGTTGATTTTGCGGCGCGAAAAGATGATGGCAATGCGGTTGAGCAAGCCCACCTGGTTTTCGGTGTACGCGGTGATGTTGTATTCCTGGCGTTCCATAAAGGTTGAGAACGAGAATGTTGTGTTTTAGAAGGCGGTCATGCTGAGCTTGTCGAAGCATCTCTACTACGCCGCCTAGGGGCCCGGCCGGTCGGCAAGCAACGAAGCAGTAGAGATGCTTCGGCTGCGCTCAGCATGACGTTCTTTTTAGAAGCTTTAGCGCAATCTGATTTCGGCCACGCTGCAGCCTTGCGGCACCATGGGGAAGATGTTGTTTTCCTTGGTCACCATCACTTCGAGCAAGAAGGAATCGGGGTGGGCCAGCATCTTGGCCAGGGCCGGGCGCAGGTCGGCGCGGGCGTCCACGCGCTGGCCGTGAATGCGGTAGCCGGCGGCCACCGTCACGTAGTCGGGGCTTTGGATGTCCACGAACGAGTAGCGGCGCTGGTGAAACAGCTCCTGCCACTGCCGTACCATGCCCAAAAACTGGTTGTTGAGCACGATAATCTTCACGTTCACGCCCGTTTGCATGATGGTGCCCAGCTCCTGAATGGTCATCTGGATACCGCCGTCGCCGATAATGGCCACCACCGGCCGCTCGGGCGCACCAAACTTGGCCCCAATGGCGGCGGGCAGCGCGAAGCCCATGGTGCCTAGGCCCCCACTCGTGACGTGGCTGCGCGACTGGTTTTGCAGGGCGTAGCGGCAGGCCACCATCTGGTGCTGGCCCACGTCCGACACGATTACCGCGTCGCCGCCCGTCAGCTCGTTGAGCTGCTGCAGCACCTCGCCCATGGTCAGCTCCTCCGAGGTCGGGAACAGCTCCTCGCGGATTACGGCGTCGATTTCCTGCGTCGTGTAGTCGTTGAAGCGGGCCAGCCAAGCGTCGTGCTTCTTCGGCTCTACCAGGGCCGTGAGCAGGGGCAGGGTTTCCTTGCAGTCGCCCCACACTGGCACGGTGGTTTGCACATTCTTGTCAATCTCGGTAGGGTCGATGTCGAGGTGAATGACCTTGGCCTGCTTGGCGTACTTATCGAGGCGGCCGGTCACGCGGTCGTCGAAGCGCATACCAATGGCAATCAGCACGTCGCACTCGTTGGTGAGCACGTTGGGGCCGTAGTTGCCGTGCATGCCCAGCATGCCCACGTTCAACGGGTGGCCCGTGGCCAGCGCCCCCACCCCCAGGATGGTCCAGGCCGCCGGAATGCCCGACTTCTCCACAAACTCCTTGAACTCCTGCTCGGCCTGGCCCAGCACCACGCCCTGCCCCCAGAGGATGAACGGCCGCTCGGCTTGGTTTATCAGCGCGGCCGCTTGCTCGATGTATTCGCGCCGCACGATGGGGGCCGGCCGGTAGCTGCGCACGTGGGTGCAGGGCCGATAGGGCGGCGCCTCAAAGGTCTGCATCTGCGCGTTCTTGGTGATGTCCACCAGCACCGGGCCCGGCCGGCCGCTCTTGGCAATGTAGAACGCCTTGGCCAGCGCCTCGGGTATCTCTTCGGCCTTGGTTACCTGGTAGTTCCACTTGGTAACCGGCGTTGTGATGTTGATGATATCTGTCTCCTGGAAGGCATCGGTACCCAGCAGGTGCGCAAACACCTGGCCCGTGATGCACACCAGCGGTGTGCTGTCAATCAGGGCATCGGCCAGGCCAGTTACGAGGTTGGTGGCGCCGGGCCCGCTGGTGGCCAGCACCACGCCCACCCGGCCCGAGCTGCGCGCATAGCCCTGCGCCGCGTGAATGGCGCCCTGCTCGTGGCGCACCAGCACGTGGTTGAGCTGCTCCTGGAAGTCGTAGAGCGCGTCGTACACCGGGATGATGGCCCCACCCGGGTAGCCAAAAATTGTGTCCACGCCCTCGGCTACCAGGGCTTGCAGCGTGGCTACCGCGCCCGTGGTGGGGGCGGTTTCGGTAGCGGTGGGGGCGGAAGCGGGTTGAGTTTGCATGGCGTTGTTCTGCTGGTAAGGTGACCCCTAGGGGGTTAAGCGGAGGCTAAGGCAGCTTGGGAAACCACGGTAGTGGGCAGCTCCACTTGGCCGTTTTCTTCGATGAGGTCCGTCACGCAGCCGTGGCTGGCGTCGCTCACGGTGCGGATGTACTTGAGCAGCACACCCTGGCGCACCGGCAGCGGCGGTTGCTGCCAGGCAGCGCGGCGGGTGGCTAGCTCCTCGTCGGAGAGGCGCACGTCCATGGTATTTTGGGCGGCGTCCAGCACTATCCAGTCGCCGTTTTCTACTAGGGACAAGCCGCCGCCGTCGTAAGCCTCGGGGCACACGTGGCCGATAACGAAGCCGTGGGTGCCGCCCGAAAAGCGGCCGTCCGTAATCAGCGCCACCTTGTCGCCTAGGCCGGCACCCATGATGGCGGCCGTAGGCTTCAGCATCTCGGGCATGCCGGGGCCGCCTTTCGGGCCCACGTAGCGAATCACGACCACCTGGCCGGCTTGAATGCGGTGCTCGGCAATGCCTTGGTTTAGCTCGGCCTCGGAGTTGAACACGATGGCCGGGCCCTCGAAGCGCAGTCCTTCTTTGCCGGTGATTTTGGCCACCGCGCCCTTGGTGGCGAGGTTGCCGTACAGCATTTGGATGTGTCCGTCGGCTTTAATCGGGTTGCTCAGGGGGCGCAGCAGGTCCTGTTCGGGGCCTAGGGGCTGCACGCCGGCCAGGTTCTCGGCCATGGTGCGACCAGTCACGGTGGGCAGGTCGCCGTTCAGCATGCCGTAGTCGAGCAGGGTGCGGAACACGGCCGGGATGCCGCCGAGCTTCGACAAATCCTCCATCAGGTACTTGCCGCTGGGCTTGAGGTCGGCCAGCACCGGCACGCGATTGCTCACGGCCTGGAAGTCCTCCATGGTCAGCTTCACGCCGGCCGCGTGGGCAATGGCGATGAGGTGTAGCACGGCGTTGGTGCTGCCGCCCAGCACCGTCACCACCACCAGCGCGTTCTCGAAGGCAGCGCGGGTCATGATGTCGCGCGGCTTGAGGTCTAGCTCCAGCAGGCGGCGCAGGTAGGCACCCGTGTCGAGGCACTCCTGCACCTTGGCCGAGCTTTCGGCGGGCAGCGACGACGAGGCTGGCACCGTCATCCCTAGGGCCTCGATGGCCGAGGCAAGCGTGTTGGCCGTGTACATGCCGCCGCAGGCGCCGGGCCCGGGGCAGGCATTGTGGATGATGCCTTTATAGTCTTCGTCCGAAATCTGCCCGTTTACTTTCTTGCCATAGGCCTCGAAGCACGATACGATGTTGAGCTTTTGGCCCTTGAACTCGCCGCCCCGGATGCTGCCGCCATACACCATCAGGCTGGGCCGGTTGAGCCGCGCCATGGCCATGAGGGCACCGGGCATGTTCTTGTCGCAGCCCACCACGCAGGCCAGCGCATCGTAGTAGTGCGCGCCCGCCATGGCCTCAATCGAGTCGGCAATAATCTCGCGGCTCACCAGCGAGAAGCGCATCCCGTCGTTGCCGTTGGTGATGCCGTCGCTCACGCCGATGGTGTTGAAACGCAGCCCCACCAAGCCCTGGGCCGCCACGCCGCGCTTCACCTCGTCGGCCAGCCCATTGAGGTGCATGTTGCAGGTGTTGCCCTCGAAGCCCGTCGAGCAAATGCCCACGAACGGCTTGCGCAAATCCGCATCCGAGAGCCCCGCGCCGATGAGCATGGCTTGCGAAGCCGGCAGGCTGTCGTCTTTGGTGTAGATGCGGCTGTATTTATTGAGAATCATGGGGTTGTAGTAGTGCGGTGCGAAGCCCTAGGGTGTGAAAAAGCCTTCCTGGCACGAGGCGCGGAAGGCTTTTTCGGGTAGCAGTGAGCTGCCGTCAGCCTTCCCGGCGCGGAATAATGACTTCAGAAATGACCAGGAGCAGTAGGGTAGGGGGCATGGGCTGGTGAGGCAGGCAAACAGGCATAAAAAAAGCCATCCTGAGGTGAGGATGGCTTGCAGCAAGTAGGTAGTAACTACCTAGTCAGCATGGCATCCCCGCTCGCCGTGGAATAATCACGGCGATGAAGCGAATAATGACGGATAGCTGCTGGCGCATGGGGCAAACATACAACAGGCACCAGAGCTTCTCACGTCGGTGTAGGAGTTTTTAGGCGAAGTTTTAGATAATCGTGCTGGTGCCGATGGCCACGTTGTGGGCGTTCCACTGCTGCTCGCTGCTATCGCGCACCCAGAAGGCGATGTAGCTACCCACCTGCTCGGTGGTGTAGGGCGCCTTGGGGTTCAGCTCGGGCGTCAGGATGTTGTTGTGCAACGCCTCGTCCACCCCTTCGCGTACCAGTGCTGCCTCATCGGTCAGCCCAAAGTGCTCCAGCATCATCGCCGCCGACAGGATGGTGGCAATGGGGTTAGCAATGCCCTTGCCGGTGGCCTGCGGGTACGAGCCGTGGATGGGCTCGAACAGCGCCGCCTCGCCCACCGAGGCCGACGGCAGCAGCCCTAGGGACCCGGCAATGACCGAAGCCTCGTCGGAAATGATGTCGCCGAACATATTCTCGGTCAGGATGACGTCGAACTGCCTGGGGTTCAAGATAATCTGCATGGCTGCGTTGTCCACAAACAGGTAGTCCACGGCCACCGTGGGGTACTGCGCGGCCAGGCCCTGCACCACCTCGCGCCACAGGCGGGAGGTTTCGAGCACGTTGGCTTTATCCACCAGCGTTAGCTTCTGGCGGCGGCCCTCGGCGGCCTTGAAGGCGAGGTGCGCAATGCGCTCAATCTCGGGCCGCGAGTAGGTGCAGTTATCGTAAGCAGAGTCGGCGTCGCGGCGGCCTTTCTCGCCGAAGTAGATGCCGCCCGTCAGCTCGCGAAAAATGAGCATGTCGGTGCCCTGAATGCGTTCGGCCTTGAGGGGCGAATGGGGCAGCAGCACGTCGTAGGCCGTTACGGGGCGGATGTTGGCGAACAAGCCCAGCTCCTTGCGCAGGCGCAGCAGCCCTTGCTCCGGGCGCACCGGGGCGGCGGGGTTGTTGTCATACTTGGGGTCGCCGATGGCCCCTAGGAGCACGGCGTCGGCGGCGCGGCAGCCGGCCAGCGTCTCGTCGGGCAGGGGGTTGCCGGTGGTGTCGATGGCGCAAGCACCCATTTGGTAGGCCTGGAACTGGAACTCGTGCCCGTAGCGCTCGGCTACGGCCTCCAGCACCTTCACGGCCTGCCTACAGACTTCCGGCCCGATGCCGTCGCCGGCCAATACGGCGATTTTCTTGCTTACCATGCCCATGCGCGCTGTTTTTCGAAGGCCTCAATGGCCGATTTTTGATTCACTAAAAAGTCGATGTCGTCGTACCCGTTAATCAGGCACTCTTTCTTGTAGGGGTCGATGGCGAAGCTAAACGTCTCGCCCCAGGCCGGCACCGCCAGCGTTTGGCTGGGCAGGTCCACCACCACTTCCAGCGCCGGGTCGGCGTGGATGGCCGCCAGTAGTCGCCCTAGGGTCTCGTCGCTCACTTGCAGCGGCAAGAGTCCAGTGTTCAGTGCGTTGCCACGGAAAATGTCGGCGAAGTAGCTGGAAACCACCACCCGAAAGCCGTAGTCGTACAGGGCCCAGGCGGCGTGCTCACGGCTGCTGCCGCAGCCAAAATTCTTGCCCGCCACCAGTACCTGCCCGCCGTAGCGCGGGTTGTTCAGCGCAAAATCGGCCTTGGGCGAGTTATCGGGGTTGTAGCGCCAGTCGCGAAACAGGTTGTCGCCAAAGCCTTCCCGCGTAGTCGCCTTCAGGAAGCGCGCCGGAATAATCTGGTCGGTGTCAATGTTTTCCAGCGGCAGCGGCACCGCCGTCGAGCGCAGGGTTTGGAAGCGTTCCATTAGTTCAGGTACTCGGTAATGTCCACAATGCGCCCCTGCACGGCCGTGATGGCGGCCACCAGCGGCGAGGCCAGCAGCGTGCGCGAGCCGGGCCCCTGCCGCCCCTCAAAGTTGCGGTTGGAGGTAGCCACGCAGTACTTACCGGCGGGTATCTTGTCCTCATTCATGGCCAGGCAGGCGCTGCAGCTGGGCTCGCGCAGCTCGAAGCCCGCGGCGGCCAGCACCTTGTCGATGCCCTCGGCGATGGCTTGCTGCTCCACCTGCTTCGAGCCCGGCACGATGATGGCCTCGACGTGCCCGGCCTTCTGCTTGCCTTGCACGTAGGCGGCCACCGTGCGCAGGTCCTCGATGCGCGAGTTGGTGCAGCTGCCAATGAATACGTAGTCAATCTGCTTACCCAGTAGCGACTCGCCGCGCTGCAAACCCATATACTTGAGCGACTTGTCGAAGCTCTCGGCCTCGGTGGCGGGTACCTCGCTGGGCACGTGGCCGGTAATGGGAATGCCCATACCGGGGTTGGTGCCGTAGGTAATCATGGGCGCGATGTCGGCCGCCGCGTAGGTGTACTCAGTGTCGAAGGTGGCGCCTTCCTCGGTGTACAGCGTCTGCCAGTACCCTAGGGCTGCGTCCCAGGCCTCGCCCTGCGGCGCGAACGGGCGGCCCTCTACGTAGGCGAAGGTGGTGTCGTCGGGGGCGATGAGGCCGCCGCGCGCGCCCATCTCAATGCTCATGTTGCAGATGGTCATGCGCCCTTCCATGCTCAAGGCCCGGATAGCGCTGCCCGCGTACTCCACAAAGTGGCCCGTGGCGCCGCCGGTGCCCAGCTGCGCAATGACGTAGAGGATGATATCCTTGGCCGTGACGCCCGGTTGCAGCTCACCCTCTACCGAGATGCGCATGCGCTTGGGCCGCGACAGCAGCAAGCACTGCGAGGCCATTACCTGCGCCACCTGGCTGGTGCCAATGCCGAAAGCCACCGCGCCAAACGCGCCGTGGGTGCTGGTGTGGCTGTCGCCGCACACCATCGTCAGGCCCGGTTGCGTCAAGCCCAGCTCGGGGCCAATCACGTGCACAATGCCCTGGCGCTGGTGCCCTAGGCCGTACAGTTCGATGCCGTATTTCTGGCAGTTCTCGGTCAGCTTATCTACCTGCGAGCGCGAAAGCGGCTCTTCGATGGGCAGGTGCTGGTTCTGGGTCGGCACGTTGTGGTCGGCCGTGGCGATAATCTGGCTGGGCCGGAACAGCTCCAGGTTGCGCGCCGCCAGCTCGTCAAACGCCTGCGGGCTGGTTACTTCATGAATCAGGTGGCGGTCGATATACAGCACGTCCTGCCCGCCCTCGATGGAGCGAACGACGTGGGCATCCCAGATTTTATCGAATAGCGTGCGGGGCATTTTATAGAGCTTAGATGTTAGAGCCGAGAGCTTAGATAGTGAGTAGAGCGTGTAATTCTAATAAAATAGTCTAAGCTCTAGGCTCTAAGTTCTGGGTTCTTGATAATAGACCAAGGAAACGAAGCAACAGGGGGAAGTTTTGGTCGTGTTAAGGGTGTGAAAGAATGGCGTATTTGGGATTTTAACCCGACCCCCTGACTTCCCTGCTCCCACCCACTGGCAGCACCTGCCGCCCCGTTTCCTTAGCCAAATTTTGAATGTGGAAATGTGATAAATGTGCGGATGTGAAGATGGATAGATAAAAGACATTTACACATTTGCCACATCCGCACATTTCTCAATCAGAATGTGCAGGTCCGTGTCTACCACTTCGCGCTGGCGGTCGGCCAGTTGCAGGAAGCTGGCGTAGGCCGCGTTCAGGGCTGGGCGCTCTAGGTGGTAGCCCAGCTTCTGGAGGCGGTAGGCCAAGGCAGCACGGCCCGAGCGCGCCGTGAGCACGATGGTCGAGTCGATGGCGCCTACTTCCTTAGGGTCGATGATTTCGTAGGTTTCGCGGCACTTAATCACGCCATCCTGGTGGATGCCGCTGCTGTGGGCAAAGGCGTTGGCGCCCACAATGGCCTTGTTAGCTTGCACGGTCATGCTCATGAGGTGCGACACCAGGGCCGAGGTTTCGGTGAGCAGCTGCGTCTTCACGCCCGTGTGCAGCCCTAGGCCGGGGTGCTGGCGCACTATCATCACCACCTCCTCAAGAGCGGTGTTGCCGGCGCGCTCGCCCACGCCGTTGATGGTGCACTCAATCTGCCGCGCGCCGTTGCTGACGCCCGCAATAGAGTTGGCGGTAGCCAGCCCGAGGTCGTTGTGGCAGTGCGTGCTCAAAGTAGCGCGCTCAATGCCGCGCACGTTGTCGGCCAGGTACTTAATCTTGGCGCCGTACTCGTGGGGCAGGCAGTAGCCAGTGGTGTCGGGGATGTTGAGCACGGTGGCGCCGGCGGCAATCACGGCCTCGCACACGCGGGCCAGAAATTCGTTGTCGGTGCGGCCGGCGTCTTCGGCGTAAAACTCCACGTCTTCCACGAAGCTCTTGGCCAGCTTCACGGCGGCCACGGCGCGAACCAGCACGTCCTCGCGGGTGGTGCGCAGCTTCTGCTGCACGTGCAGGTCGCTGGTGCCAATGCCGGTGTGAATGCGCGGGCGGCGGGCACTGCGCAGCGCATCGGCCGCCACCCGAATGTCGTTTTCCACGGCGCGGGTCAGGCCGCACACGGTAGCTTCCTTGGTTTGGGCAGCAATGGCGGCCACCGCGGCAAAGTCGCCGGGGCTCGATACCGGGAAGCCGGCCTCAATCACGTCCACCCCTAGGGCCTCCAGCTGGCGGGCAATAACGAGCTTTTCTTGTTGGTTTAGCTTGCAGCCCGGCACTTGCTCGCCGTCGCGCAGCGTAGTATCGAAAATCTGAATTTTTTGCGTCGCCATGAGGTAGAGAAACTAACTGGAAGCCCCGCGTGGCCGGGTCAGCGCTGGATTTAGGCAGCAAGTACCTGTACTTTTCAAGTCTGCCAAAACAAGTTTGCCCGAATTCTATTATTTCCTAGCCCCACCTGCTAGAAGGTAATCGTTTGTTAATAAGAACTTTGCTTGAGCATATTGTACAATGCCTAATCGCGCCAGCGACCCCGTTTTTCAACTCATAAAATCGTTGACGCAGTCGGAAAAGCGCCATTTTCGGCTTTTCACCAATCGCCAGGGTGCCACCGAGGGCCTAAAGTTTCTGCAGCTCTTCGACGCCTTCGATGCCCAGGAGCAGTCCGACGAGGAGCGCGTGCTAGCGCAGGTGCCCACCCTCAAACGCGCCCAGCTCGCCAACCTCAAGGCCAACCTCTACCGCCAGTTGCTGGCCAGCCTGCGCCTCTACCACGCCGGCCAAAACCTCGACATCCAGCTGCACGAGCAGCTCGACTACGCCCGCGTGCTTTACAACAAGGGCTTTTACCAGCAGGCGCTCAAAATGCTGGCCCGCGTGAAGCAGGCGGCCCAAGCGGCCGAGCTGCCCCACGTGGCGCTGCTGGCCATTGATTTCGAGAAGCTCATCGAGTCGCAGTACATCACGCGCAGCTTGCAGGGCCGGGCCGAGTCGCTGGCCGAGGAGGCTGCCGCCACGGCCGCGCACCTAGGGCAGCAGCACGCGCTATCCAACGCCGCATTGCGCCTCTACGGGCTATACTTGCAGGCCGGCCACGCCCGCAACCAGGCCGACCACGAGCAGTTTACGGCGTTTTTCCGGGCCAACGTGCCGGCAGAGTTGGCACCAGGCAGCGGCTTCTGGGAGAAGCTGTACTTCTACCAGGCTCACGTGTGGTACCACACCATCAACCAGGATTTTCGGGCCTGCTACCGCTACGCCCGCAAGTGGGTGGAGCTATTTGAGGCCCAGCCCGACCAGCAGGAAAGCCAGACCATGCTTTACATCAAGGGCTTGCACAATCTGCTGGCGGCGCTCTTCAATTTGCTCTACTACAGTAAGTTCATGGAGGTGCTGCGGGTGCTCGAAGACTTTGCCGCCAACCAAACCCGCCGCGCTACGCCCAACACCGACACGCTGCTCTTTCAGTACATCTGGACCAACCGGCTGAACGCAATTTTCCTCGAAGCCCGCTTTACCGAGGGCGTGGAGCTGCTGCCCGAACTGCTGGAGCAACTAGGCGAGCACAAGAGTCAGCTCGACCTGCACCGCACACTGGTTTTTTACTACAAAATTGCCTGCGTGTACTTCGGCAGCGGCCAGTACCAGCAGGCCATCAAGTACCTGAACCGCATCATCGACCACAAGGACCTGAGCTTGCGCGAGGACTTGCAGTGCTTTGCCCGCATCCTCAACCTGGTGGCGCACTACGAAGCCGGCGACGACGCCGAGTTGGAGCACCAGGTGCGCTCGGTGTACCACTTCCTGGGCAAGATGAACGACCAGCAGCCCATGCAACTGGAGGTGCTGCGCTTTTTGCGCCGCCTAGGGCACTTCGAGCCGGCAAGGCTGCGCGAAGAGTTTGCCAAGCTGAAAGGCAAGCTGGAGGAAATCGCTGCTCGCCCCTTCGACCGCCGCCCCTTCCTGTACTTCGACATCATCTCCTGGCTGGAAAGTAAGGTCAGCAACCGCTCGGTGCAGGACGTGATGCAGCAGAAATTCTTGACGCTGAAGTAAGTAAATGCCGGACAGTGCAATACAAGTGGCTCGTGATAAGATACACAGGCGGTCCTGCTGAGCTTGTCGAAGCATCTCTACCGCGCCAGTAGCAAGTCGTGCAACGAAGCAGTAGAGATGCTTCGGCAAGCTCAGCAGGACCGCCTAACTTAAGGCTATTCTGATTTAGTGCTGGACTGCGCATGCGTGCCGCTAGTTGGCTTGAGCAAGCCAGCCTGCCGACCTTTGCGCTCGGTTGCGCTTTCGGCAGCCGCCAGAATCAGTGCTGCGCAGGCAGCGGCGCTTAGTTGGGTCGCCGAGCCCTAGGGCCCGGCAGTTGCCCGAAGCAGCAGATATTTTCGATGAAACCAACTCCCCGTTTTGCGGTGCCGGCCGTGCCCGCCGTGCTGATTGCCATTTTGAGCGTGCAGGGTGGGGCCGCGCTGGCCAAGGGGTTGTTTCCGGTGCTGGGGCCGGCCGGCACCACCAGCCTGCGGGTGGGCCTCTCGGCGTTGGTGCTGCTGGCGGTGGCGCGGCCCCGGCTGGGCCAGGTGCAGGCGGCACAGTGGCGGGCAGTAGTGCCCTACGGCCTGGCGCTTGGCCTCATGAACCTGCTGTTTTACTGCGCCCTGGCGCGCATCCCGCTGGGGCTGGCGGTGGCGCTGGAATTTGTGGGGCCGCTGGCCTTGGCGCTAGCCGGCGCCCGCCGCTGGTACGAGGTGATGTGGGCCGTGCTGGCTGCCCTGGGCATCGCCCTCATCGCGCCCTGGCACGGCCATGGCCTCGACGTGGTGGGCATGGGCTTTGCGCTAGGAGCCGGCGCCTGCTGGGCCATGTACATCGTGCTGGGCCAGCGCACGGCCGCCGTGCTGCCCGGTACCCAGGCCGTAGCCATCGGCATGGGGGTGGCGGCCGCGCTGGTGGTGCCCTTTGGGGTAGCCAGCGGTAGCTTCCACCTGCTCACGCCGCACTTGCTGGTACTGGCGGGTCTGCTGGCGCTTTTTTCCAGCATCTTGCCCTTCACCCTCGAAATGCAGGCCCTGCGCACGCTGCCCGCCCGCACCTTCAGCATCCTGATGAGCTTGGAGCCCGCGGCGGCCGCGCTCTCGGGCTGGGCACTGCTGGGCGAGCGCCTAACGGCCGGGCAGTGGCTGGCGGTGGGCTGCATTGTAGCAGCCAGCCTGGGCTCTACCCTCACCACGCGCCGGCCCGCCCCCGCCATCGGCGGCGAATAAGCGCTGCGTTCGCTAAAGCAAAAAAGCCCACCCGATTACCGGGTGGGCTTTTCTGTTGCCAAAGGGCCTAGGGCTTACTTGCCCAGCTTGGCTTTTAGGTTCTCGTCGATGGCTTCCAGGAACTCCTCGGTGTAGAGGTAGTCGCGGCCGTGCTCCACTTTGTTGCCGTGGATGCAAACGGCCAGGTCCTTAGTCATTTTGCCGCTTTCTACGGTTTCGATGCATACCTGCTCCAGCGCCTTGCAGAAGTCAATCAGCTCCTGGTTGCCGTCGAGCACGCCGCGGAACTCCAGGCCCCGCGTCCAGGCGAAGATGCTGGCGATGGGGTTGGTGCTGGTGGGCTTGCCCTTCTGGTGGTCGCGGTAATGGCGCGTCACGGTGCCGTGGGCGGCCTCGGCCTCCATGGTCTTGCCGTCGGGCGTCACCAGCGTCGAGGTCATGAGGCCCAGCGAGCCAAAGCCCTGGGCCACGGTGTCGCTCTGCACGTCGCCGTCGTAGTTTTTGCAGGCCCACACGAAGTTGCCGTTCCACTTCAGCGCCGAGGCCACCATGTCGTCAATCAGACGGTGCTCGTAGGTGATGCCGGCGGCCTTGAACTTTTCGGTGTAGTCGGTTTCGTAAATCTCCTGGAAGATATCCTTGAAGCGGCCGTCGTACTTCTTCAGAATCGTGTTTTTGGTGCTTAGGTACAGCGGCCAGCCCTTCATCAGGGCCTGGTTGAAGCAGGCGTGGGCAAAGCCGCGGATGCTCTCGTCGGTGTTGTACATGGCCAGGGCCACGCCGTCGCCCTTAAAGTTGTACACCTCAAAGCTTTGCGCCTCGCCGCCGTCCTCGGGCTGGAAGCTGATGGTGAGCTTGCCCTTGCCTTTGGTTACGAAGTCGGTGGCGCGGTACTGGTCACCGAAGGCGTGGCGGCCGATGCAGATGGGGGCCGTCCAGTTGGGTACCAGGCGGGGGATGTTGCTCATCACGATGGGCTCGCGGAATACGGTGCCGTCCAAGATGTTACGGATGGTGCCGTTGGGCGATTTCCACATCTGCTTCAGCCCAAACTCCTCTACGCGCTGCTCGTCGGGGGTGATGGTGGCGCACTTGATGCCCACGCCGTACTGCCGAATGGCGTTGGCGGCGTCAATGGTCACCTGGTCGTTGGTTTCGTCGCGGTACTCCATGCCGAGGTCGTAGTACTTGATATCGACGTCGAGGTAGGGCGTAATGAGCTTATCCTTAATGAATTTCCAGATAATGCGGGTCATCTCGTCGCCGTCCAGCTCTACCACTGGGTTGGCTACTTTAATCTTGCTCATGGGCGTTGGTGGGAATGGTAAACGGGGATTAACCGGGCTGCAAGCTAGCAACCGGCCCCCTGTAAACTCGCCGGGGCCCACTTGTTCTAACTAGTTATTGGCCTCTACAAGGCCCTAGGGCCCGCCCCGCCGCGGCCCAACGTGGTAGCTGCTAACGTTTGCGCGCTTTGTTTTTCGCCCCATTAGGCCACTCGGGCGCAGCGCAATTAATGCGTGCGCATCCACGAAAAAAAGTCGCGCGCCACTCGGTCCCACTGCCCCTTTTCGTAGTCAAGCTGCCCGTTGGTGAAGCCGAAAAAGTTGTGCTCCACCTCGGGGTAGGCGTGGAAGGAGAGGTTGGTTTTGTGCCGCCGCATGGCTTCCAGCCGCAGGTAGTCGTTGAGCAGCGAAGCCGGGTCGCGGGTGCCGTAGCCCACGAAGATGGGCAGGCGGCTGTGCAGCAAATCCTCCAGCGGATTAGTTGGCGTCGAGAGCGAGTAAATCAGCCGGTTGCTGTCGCCGCGGCAGTCTATCTGGTCGGGGGCATCCACCACCTGCTGCCAACGGTTAAAGCGGCCTTCGGCACTGGCCGAGTCGGCCTCTTGGCGGTCGCCCGAAACCTGGGTGAGCATGCGCCCTAGGGGGCTGCCCGACAAGTAGATGACGCGGCGCAGGTGCCGCGGGTGGCGCGCCATGCGGGCCACGATGGCGCTGCCCTCCGAGTGGCCCATGGCCGTGATGTCGTCGGCCTGCACCCAAGGCTGGCGGCTGAGGTAGCGCAGCACGGCGCGGTTACGCTGCACGTAGTACTCCAGGTAGTTGTGTTGGCAGTAAGCGGCGGGCAGTAGTCCCGTTTTGGAGTCGGCCACCGAGCCACCGGGGCCCAATTGGCGCAGGTCGCCCACCAGCGGCAAGCCCGGCTTGGCCACTACCACCAGGTGGCAGCGGGCCAGCAGCGAGTCCATCTTAATGGGAATAAGCCGGTAAGCGCCCTGTTCGTCGTAGAGCACCACGGGGCGCGGGGTGGAGCCCTGGGCATAGAAAAATACCGGTTTGCGCGTTAGCTCCTCGCCCTTTTTCGAAAGCACCAGGATGTTCACCGTGTCGCCCTGGTAGCGCATGGTGAGGTGGCGGTAGCCGAAGTCAGCGGGCGTTTTGGGCTGGGCCTGGGCGCAGGCAGGCTGCGCGTCCCAAAGCAGCCCTAGGAGCAGTAGCAGGTAACACTTCAGCACGGCAGCAGCTTATTGCTGATAGACCGCTTCCCTAGAGGCGGGTTGCGTGGTGAAGGTGGCCACCGCAGGTAGCGCCAGGGCTACGCAGTAGCAGCCGTGCAGTACATTGGCCACGGCCGCGTGCACCGTCCAGATGCGGCGGTTGAAGGCCATGTCGTAATGCTGCAGCAGGTAATTGCTAAACCAGGCAATCTGCAAATAGCCCACGAAATAAAGCAGCAGCCCTACCGATACCCACAGCATGGGGTCGCGCCACAGGTGTTGCACGCGCAGCTCGTGCAGCAGCTTGCGCAGGTAGAGCCCCACCATCAGCAAGATGAGCAGGCCCTGCACCACCTGCTGGCCCGGTTGGTGCCAGCGCAGGTTAGACAACAGCAGGCTATCGAGGGCCACGTAGGCTGCAAATGCGCCCACTACCCACGGCATCCAGCGACTGAACGTGGCCGACTGCAGCGCCTCGCGGTACACCAGCGCCAGCAGGCATAGTTCGCCCACGGTGTAAAAGGGCATGATAAACAAGTTATTATGCTTGGCTAGCATAAGCGCGAAGCCTAGCAGCTCCAGCGGCAGCTCGAACCACACTAGCACGGCCAGGTAGCGCCGCACCCGCCCTAGGCGCCGCCAGCGCACCGTCGCTACTATGGGCGCCACCACGATGGGAACTAGCACCAGCCGCAGCAGGAACTGAAATAGCGTAAGCGAAGCCAAAAGCATAGAAATGAAGCGACTCTGGAAGGGAAGGCGGCGTAAAGAAACTACCAGCCGGGGCAAGTAGCGCCCAATGCCGGGTTTCTGCTTAAGTTGCGCTCGTGCCTATCTCGCTTCGTTTTTTGTGTTGCCCGGCAAGAGCCAGTTGGTTTTCGCTGGCGCTGCTGCCGCTTACCTCTGCCTGCGGGCAAACCACCTCCCAGCCCACCGTACCCACGGCCATCGTCATCGACTCGGCCACTGGCAAGGCCGACATGCCTTGGCTGCGCCAGCGCCTCGACAGCAGCGCCGCCCTGCGCCGCCAGCAAGTGGGCGTGGCCCTGGCCGATGCCGCCACCGGCGAGCCCATGTTTGGCTACAACGAGGGCCGCTACTTCGTGCCGGCCAGCACCATGAAGCTGCTCAGCCTCTACGCCGGCCTCACCCTGCTCGGCGACTCGCTGCCCAGCCTGCGCTACTTCTCCCGGGGCGACACCCTATTCTTTCAGGGCACCGGCGACCCCACCTTTCTGCACGGCGACGTGCCCTCGCGCCGGGCCTACGCCTGGCTGGCCCAGCGCCCCGAGAAGGTGCTGGCTTACTGCGACATCGCCTGTGTGCCGCCCTACGGCCCCAGCTGGGCCTGGGACGATTTTGGCTACTACTTCCAGCCCGAGCGCACGGCCTTTCCACTATATGGCAACACGGTGCGCTTCTATGCTGGCGTGCCCACGGTGGTGCGCCCTAGGCCCGGCGCGGCCCCGGTAGCCGTGCCGCAGCGCGTGCGGGTGGCACCGCGCTACTTCGCCGCCGCCACCGCCAAGGCCGGGCCCGACTTCCGCCTCTCGCCCGACCAGGACGACGAGGCGCACGTGTACCGGGCGCAGCTCGACAACCAATTCACCTACCGGCCCAGCGGCAAGCGGTGGATAGGCGAGATTCCGTACCGCACCAGCCGCACCCTGCTGCTGCGCCTGCTCGGCGATACACTCCGCCGCGCCGTAGTGGGCATCGGCCCCTGGCACCCCCGGCCGGGCCAGGACAGCGTGCGCACCCTAGGGGGCCTGCGCGCCGATAGCCTCTACCGCCGCATGCTGCGCGTGAGCGACAATTTCCTGGCCGAGCAAACCCTGCTCCTGGCCAGCACCCGCGTGGGCTACCACGACTCGCTCAGCAGCAGCCGGGCCATTCGCTACCTGCTCAAAAATCAGCTCAAAACCCTGCCCGACCGGCCCGACTGGGTGGACGGCTCGGGCCTCTCGCGCCTCAACCTGCTCACGCCGCGCACCCTCACGGCGCTGCTGGTGCGCTTGCACAGCCAAGTGCCCGAGCCGCGCCTGCTAAGCCTGCTGGCGGCGGGCGGCGGCCAGGGCACCCTGCGCCGCCGCTACTTCGAGCCCGGCCCGCCCAAGCTGCCGTGGTTTTGGGGCAAAACCGGTACCCTCACCCACACGTGCAACCTGGCCGGCTACCTGCGCTGCAAAAGCGGTAGACTGGTGGCTGTCACGTTCTTCAACAACGGTATTCCGGGCGACGACCAGCACACCCGCGACGCCATGCAGTGGATACTGAGCGAGGTGCGGCAACGCTTATAAAACAGGAAGTTATAAAGAATTTATAGCAGCGGTTAACTTAATTTTTAACTCTTAAGTTGTTATAAATCAATCGGTCGGATACGGTCGAGGTAAAAAGTGCGTTTTGTTTGGTGATTTATAGTTGAGCTTAATCAAGATAGTTTTGTAGTGCTTCTTTTATAAAGCCTACTCAGCCTTCCTTACGCTCTACTTTTTTCATGCAAACTTTTACCAAGCATTTGGTGGCCCTCGGGCTACTCAGTTTCGGATTGCCCGCGGCTGCTTCGGCCCAAACCATCCTCGGTTTCGCCCCCGCGCAGGCTGCCCCCGGCACTACGGTTACCATCACCGGCACGGGGCTGAACAACCTGCGCTCGGTGACGCTCAATGGCCAGCCCATGAAGGTGATTTCTAGCCCTACTTCAACCGTATCAGTGCAGGTGGTAGTGCCGCCCGCGGCTGCCACGGGCCGCATGCGCCTGACCACCAGCACCGGCAGCGTCCTCACAGCGAACAAGCTAGGCATTCAACGGCAGTCCTCGGCCGTGAGCTACGGCTTCAAAACGGTGGGCACTATCAGCGCTACGGCCAGCAGCAATTACTCGACGCCTACCATCGGCGACCTCGACCGCGACGACCGGCTGGAGCTGCTGGTGGGGCAGGGCGACGGCACCATCATCGACTATGAGCAGACCGCCGTGAAGTCAACCACCTTTGCCACCACGGGCACGCTGCTGAAAGTGCGGAATACCAACGGCACACAGTCGACCCTGAACGTGGGCGTGAATAATAGCGGTGGCCAATTCGCTAAGCCCACGGTTGCTGACCTCGACGGCGATGGCTTGCTGGAGCTGCTAGTGGGCGAAAATACCGGCACGGTGCTGCGCTACGAGCAGGTAGATGCTACAACGAATGCCTTGGTATTCACGCGCACCCTGCTGTTTAATAATCCCTACGTTACGACCACCCCCGGCGATGGCTACTATGCCCGCCCCACCGTGGCCGACATGGACAACGACGGGCTGCTCGACGTGCTGGTAGGCAGCAACGACGGCAAGCTGCACCGCTACGAGCAAAAAACTCCTGGCGCGGCTGCCATGGCCGATTTCACTGCGCTAGGGCTTATGAAGGATGATAAAGGGGTGGCGATTGACGCGGGCGCCGTGGATAAGCCCTTGCTGACCGACTACGACGGCGACGGCTACCTCGACATGCTGCTGGGCAATCAGGCGGGCACGGTTGTGCTCTATACCCAGACTGGCAGCGACGCGGTAACCTTCAAGTCGCTGGGCAAGCTCACGACCGACGGCAGCACCCCGCTAACCATGGCCGGCTACGGGGGCTACGCGGCGCCCGCCGTAACTGACCTCGACGGCAACGGCCTACTCGACCTGTACGTGGGCAACGGCAACGGCACCATCTACCGCTACGAGCAAACGCAGTCGGCCACTGCCCCCGTCATCGTTGCCCCGCTGCCGGTAGTGCTGGTGAGCTTCACGGGCCAGGCCCAACGCACGGGCAACCAGTTGGCCTGGGCTACCGCTTCGGAGCTAAACAGCGCCTACTTTGCCGTGGAGCGCTCGGCCGACGGCCAAGCCTTCAGCCAGATAGTCCAGGTAGCGGCGGCCGGCAACAGCGCCACGGCCCGCACTTATAGCTACCTAGATGCCCTGGCCCCCGCCGGCACCAGCTACTACCGCCTGCGCCAGGTAGACCAAGATGGCACCGTGGCCTACTCGCCCGTCGTGGCTCTGAGTTGCGCCCAGGGCCTAGGGGAAGCCAAGCCCCAGGTGTACCCCACGGTGTTCGACGCCGAGCTGCACGTGGCCCTGCCCGGCACCAGCGCGCCGCAATCTGCCACCGTGGCCCTGCTCGCCGCCGACGGCCGCCCCGTGTACAGCCAAGCGCTGCAGCTAGGTGCTGCGCCGCAAGCCCTGGCCGCGCTGCCCACGCTGGCCCCCGGCGTGTACCTGCTGCGCGTGGCCACGGCCGCCGGCGCCAGCACCCAGCGCGTGGTGCGCCAGTAGAGCCCTAGGGTACTATTTGCTGCAAAAGCCCCGGTCGCTAGGCCGGGGCTTCTTGCGTGAGGACGAGCTACCAAAAAGGTCAGTACCAGGCCGGGTTGGTAAGTTGCAGCCCCTTTTACTTTTGCTGCCCTTATTCTCTCCCCACGCTTTTATGGCTGCCACCCTGCCCCGCCTGCGCCAGCTGCGCCGCGACAAAACCCTGTTTACTCTGGCCCTCAACACCATCCGGCTGCACCTGGAGGAAGAAGCGCGCACCAACCAGCAACCCCAGCTGCGCCAAGAACCCGATGCTGAGTTAATGCTCATTCAGCACAGCATAGACCAGTGGGTAAGCTTGGCGGCCAATCACATTGTACGCAAGTTTCGCTGCCCCCTAAGCCAGGCGCTGCCCTTAGTGGGCGAGCTACAGAACGAGCTGAAGCGCGGCATTCCGGTGGACGAGCTGTGGCAAATACCCCTAGGCCAAGTGCTGGCAATACCCCACGAGCTGCTGGCCGCCCGGCAGGAGGCCCCGGCTGCCGAAAATCCGGCCGAGGGTTAATTCTCGACCCGGGCCAACGCGGCCGGCGGGGTGAGCACCGGCAAGGCGCCAGCCGCGAAGCCCCTAGGGTCGCGTGTCACGATGGCTTCGATGGTAGGCTCTTCGGCAAGAACCGCGAAATACTGTAGTGCATCTTCAAAGTCAGTGAGTGAAGAGCGTAAGGCATCGTTCACGGTGCGTGAGTCGACGGCGATAATGGTGACGATGTCAGCAATATCTAGCAGGAGTGCGCGAGCCCGCTCGGAGCCCACTACTTTGCGAAGAATGTAATGAGCCTGGCTGAAAGACAAACTGCTGCAAAAGAGCTAGATTTTGCGTTCGTCGGCCAATTGAAACAACTCGGCCGCCGCAACCGCAAACGGTGCTCGCCGCATCAGCAAATCCAGCAGCACATTTGTGTCAATGAAGAAGTTCTTCATTTCATAAACCGCTCTTGGATAGCTTCTTCCAGCTCCTTCCTATAATCAAATTCAACTGGAACTGAGACCGCACCATACAACCGCTGAACGCGCGGCGACAGGGGGCGCGCCGGCTGGTCGCTCAGGACGCCGGCACCTGGCCGGACGGCCTCGGCCAGCAGCTGCGCTACCAGGGCTTGTAGCTCCTGCCCGTGCCGCTGGGCATAGGCCTGGGCGGCTTGCAGCAAATCATCGTCGAGGGTGAGCGTGAGCTGGGACATGGGGAAAGCGGGCGTTTCGGAAGATAACGGCGGGCGCGGCGCGGTAGTTTAGTACAGCACCCGGAACTTGATGGTGTGCTCTACTTCGCGCAGGGCCTGGATGACGTGCTGGTCGTAGGCCTTGTCGATGTCGGTGATTACGTAGCCGACCAGCTCGTTGGTTTTCAGGTACTGTCCTAGGATGTTGACGTGGTGCGCGGCCAGCACATTGTTGATGCGGGCCAGCACGCCGGGCACGTTGGCGTGGATGTGGATGAGGCGGTGCGCCTGCTGCGAGGGCAGCAAGATGTTGGGGAAGTTGACGCTCTGCTGCGTGTTGCCGGTGTTGATGTACTGCATGATGCGCTCGGGCACAAACTCGGCAATGTTGCGCTGGGCCTCGGCCGTGCTACCGCCAATGTGGGGCGTCAGCAGCACATTGGGCAAGCCCCGCAGCTCGCTCTCGAAGATTTCCTGGTTGGTTTTGGGCTCCTCCGGGAATACGTCGATGGCCGCGCCACCCAGGCGGCCGCTGCGCAGGGCCTCGGCCAGGGCCGGCACGTCCACCACGTGGCCGCGGGCGTTGTTGATGAACAAGGCGCCGGGCTTCATGAGGGCGAAGTGCTGGGCACCGAAGAAATCCTGGTTTTCGGGGCGCCCGTCGATGTGCAGCGTCACGATGTCGGCCTGGGGCAGCAGCTCTTCCAGGCTGCTCACCTTCACGGCGTTGCCCAGCTGCAGCTTCTCGGCAATGTCGTAGTACAGCACTTTCAGCCCTAGGGCCTCGGCCACCACCGACAGCTGCGCCCCGATGTTGCCGTAGCCGATGATGCCCAGCGTTTTGCCGCGCACTTCGAAGGCGCCCTTGGCCGACTTGTCCCACTCGCCCTGGTGCATTTTGGGGTTCTTCTCGGGAATGCGGCGGGCCAGTACAATCAGCTCGGCTAGGGTCATCTCCACCACCGAGCGGGTGTTGGAGAAGGGCGCGTTGAACACGGCCACGCCCCGGCGCATAGCCTCGGGCAGGTCAATCTGGTTGGTGCCGATGCAGAAGGCGCCAATGGCGATGAGGCGGTTGGCGGCGGCCAGTACGCGCGCGGTCACGTGGGTTTTCGAGCGGATGCCCAGGATGCTCACACCCTCGATGCGCTGGATTAGCTCGTCTTCGTCGAGGGCACCAGGCACCAGCTCCACCTGGTAGCCTTCCTGCCGAAACAGCTCGGCGGCGCGGGCGTCGGGGTTTTCGAGTAGCAGTACCTTGATGCGGTTCTTGGGGTAGCTCAGGGTCATGGGGAGTTTCAGTTGGTATAAGAACTCGTCGAACGTGGGCAGCACCTCGTCGGCGCGGGCGATGACGGTGGGGCGGGCCACGTTTTCGGTGTAGGCGTAGAAGCGCTTGGCCAGACCGGCCTCGCGGATTTGGTAGTCGGTGTAGCCGTCGCCGAGCACGTACACCGGCCCGTCAAGGTGCAAGTCTTTCAACTGCTGAATCTTGCCGCCGTCGCGGCTCAGCACGTTGTCCGCGTCGCAGCCCGTAATGTGGCCCTCGGCGTCGTAGGTGAAGGTGTTGGCCAGCACGTGGTCAGGTTCCAGCCCGTAGGCGGCCACCACGGGCTCGATAAACTCGCGGAACCCGCTGCTGACCACGTAAATACGGTCGGCGTAGCGCCGGAAGAAGTCGCCGTTGCGCCGGATGCTCTCACTCACTTTGCCTTGCAGCCGCGTCACCAGCGGCCCTAGGTGCCGCTGGTGCGCGCCCAGCAGCGCCAGCCGCCGGCTCAGCGATTCCTGGAAGCCGATTTCACCCGCCATGCCCTGGTCGGTAAGCGCCCGGATGGCGGCCACGCGCTCGGCCTGGTCGGGCTGGCCAGCCAGGGCAATGTCGGCTAATTCGTCGAGGCCCTCGACCTGGGTAAACGTGCTGTCGAAGTCGAAAACCAGGTAGGGCAGAGGTGTGGCAGCGTCGGGCATAGGAGCAAACAAATCACATAGCCATCACATAAAAAATGGCCATTTCAAGAGGATGGAGCGCGTTTTTAAGGTACGAATCACATAGCCATCACATAAGATTTAGGCCCAGTAGGGAACATACTTGGTAAGCTTTTTAGATTTGTTCTCTGGGTCATAAGGCTTGATAAGTCCCTCTTCTATGGTATCAGCAATGATGCGCGAAGCAATGGAATAATTCTGCTCAGCGATACCCATGCGTTCTCGAAACGATTGATTCGTTAGAAAGTCACCCACATCATATTTTAAGCAGGCATGTTGATAGCAAGCGCGTATTTTATCACGGCGGTCCATCAGTCGTAGCGGCCGGGGAGCGTATAAAATAGCGCGTGTAAAATTGTCGCCTACAATGAAATTAGGGGCCGGCAACTGATGTTTCTCACATTCTTCCACTACTCGGTCGATGCCGCTACCTCGTCGCTCACAGAACGTGAGCAAGTGCATCATCTTGGCCAATGCTTCGTTGCGGCTTTGCGGGGTATGATTAATAAATTGTAGAACGTCAATAAGTGGGCGGCCTGGATTTGTTATTTCAATACGATTATCGAAAACCTCGACCATTGGAGCAGCTCCGTTAGTAGTAAAGTCTTGATGAATTAATGCATTTGCAACTAATTCGCGCACAGCTTTTACTGGATACATTGGTATTTGCTCCCGACGTACTTTCTGAATTTCTTCGTTGATAGGCAGTCGGTCATTTAAGTAGCTAAGTATTCCATTAAACCCCAGTGCGTAGCCTTTTTGTCCTTCCTGTTCCCGCTTACCAACAGTACGCCCACTTCCTTCATAAAAAATCACTCGAACACCCTTATGGGCTAAGTGGTCGAAATCATGCAAATCGCGAGCAAATAGTATAGCTCCTAAGTTGGTTACATGGAAAACATCTTTATCTCTTATAATGAGTTTATCCTTAGTAAAACGGGCAATGACTCCTTGCGCTTCTTGAGGAACAGGTTGACCAAACAATTCAAAGAAGCTTTTATAATCCAATAAGCTAAGCACGTGCGAAACGCTTGCGTTTGGAAAGGCAACGCTTTTTTCAAAGCTATACTGCTGTAACTGCCGCTCAATACGATGACGTTCATCTGTGTTAAGTGGCCCTAGGCTTTCCCCATCTCGCCCATAAAAATGACCTTTCCAGGCAGTAGGCTGACCTATAGTAGCAGGTGGAATCTCAAACAAGATTACACGCCTTCCCTCGTGTATTACTTCATGAATACCTCGAAAAGTAAGGCGGTTGTTGCATTGGTCAGCAATTTCTTTATTCAGACTTTGCAGTTTTACTGGGTCAGTGCGAAAGGCGGTTCCAACTACCTGTTGGGCATTATTAACGCCAAAAACTAGCCATGCTTCTCTTGCTTCTTTTAGATTAGCTTCATTGCTTAATGCGCTGAAGTATCTGCCTAATTCGTTGAAGTCAAAACTATTATTAGCTTCTTTAAACTCAACTAATTCTGACTCACTGGGCATTGCTAGTAGTTTGCGCAGTAGTTCGGTCAAGTCGTAAGAAGTCATGGAGAAGCTGTGACTTAGGAAAGCAAAGGTAAAGCGGACGCCTAACCAAAAACTATCCAAACTATATTAGCTTTAGGATCACTCAAGTAGCTAGCGCTTATTCCTTCGTATTTGTCCCTAGTGCGCCTTATTACGCCATGTAGGTATGCAAGGGCTAGTTCGCCCCAAGCGGCCTAACCGGCCCGCTCGGCGGTGCTGACGGGCAGCCACTCTTCGTAGTGGCATTCGGCGCAGGTGGCGGGTGCGTGAGCAGCCAATTGCTGCACGTGGCCACAGCGGAAGCAGGCATAGGCGCCCGCCACGTCGGCGCGGCGCAGGCGGCGCTCGCAGCGTTCGGGCCGGATGGGCAGGCCGGCCAGCACGGGGTCGGCCGACGGATAAAAGTAGACGCTTAGGTTGCCGGTGGCTTCCATGTATGCCAGGTGCATTTGGCCCAGGCGCTCAACCTGCTGGCGCAGCTCGCCAAACAGCTCCTTCTGGGTAAGCCGTAGCTGGCGGAAGTTTTCGAGTTTGATGCGGCCGTCTTCGATGAGCAGCATGGGCTTGCCCTCTAGCCAGTCGCTGAGGCGTGGGTAGCGCCGGGTGAGCAGATTGAACAGCCAGTACATGCCCGTGACCACCACAAACACCACAGCCGCATACAGCAGCGAGGTGGTGCCGTAGAACATGGTGTCGCCCGCGGCCGACCCTAAGGCCAGCACCAGGCTTATCTCAAAAATGGAAAGCTGCCGCACGCCCCGCCTTCCCGTCACGCGCGAGGCCACGATGATAATGAAGTGCATAACGACGCAGCGAAACACGATTTCGCCCAGGAAAGCGGTCGGCGTATGGGGCGTCCAGAGAAGGCGGTGCCAGTCGCGGAGCAGCTAGCAGCATGAGAAATCGGAATAAGAAGCCAGTAGCTACCCAGCCTAAGCGAGCCGGGAAGCAGCCCGTAATGTTAAGCCTGGCAGGTGCAATACTACCCGGAAGTATCTGTTTTCCAGCGCCGCGGCGCCGTTGATATTCCTGTCCTGACCCCGGCCAGTGGGCCTTGGTTGCTGGCTAAACCATCAGGTGCATTGAAAGCCGCAAACCGGGCTACAGCGCGCAAGTGACAGGTGTATAAAAGCGCCTGACTTCTTACTTGCTACATGGGGTGGCGTGAGCAACGTAATTTTGTTCAACGTGCTGTTGCTGAAACAAAAGTATTAAAGCCCGAATTTTGCTCGTGGCTAATACACCTACGCCCGGCTTACCGTACTATAGGCGCCTGCACCGCTGCTCAGGCTCGTCCCGTCTTATGAAACTCCTGCTCCTCACTGCCACCGCCGCCCTGCTGGCCGCTGCGCCCCGCATTGCCCCGCGCAGCCGCACGTTTCGCCTCAGCTGCCAGGCTACGGTGCCCGCGCCGCCGGCCGGCACCAAGGTGCTGGAGGTGTGGCTGCCCGTGCCGCACGACGATAAAAACCAGGACGTGCGCGAGCTGAAGCTGGAAGTGCCCGTGCCCTACAAAATCGAAACCGACCAGTACGGCAACCGCCTGCTGCACCTGCGAGTGGCCGCCGGCAAGGCATTTAAGGAAGGCCAGACCTTTAATCTCAACAACTTAGGCTCGCAGCTAGCCAAGGTGCCCAACGCCCCCCTAGGGCCGCTCAGCTTCCAACTCACGGCCCTCGTCACGCGGCGCGAGCACCTGAACCTGCGCGCCACCGACGACCACGCCCCCGCCGAAACCGAGGCCCAGGACCCCAACCAGACCCGCTGGCTCCAGCCCGACCGCCTCGTGCCGCTCGACTTCAAAATTCGCGCCCTGGCCCAGGAAGTGGTGGACCAGACCCACGCCACCACGCCGCTGGCCAAGGCCCGCGCCATTTACGAGCACGTGGTGAGCACCATGAAGTACGACAAAACCGGCGAGGGCTGGGGCCGCGGCGACATCTACTACGCCTGCGACGCGCGCCGCGGCAACTGCACCGATTTCCACGCCGTGTTCATCGGCTACTGCCGGGCGCAGGGCATTCCGGCGCGCTTCAGCATCGGGCTGCCGCTGCCAGCTGCGCGCACTGCCAGCAATACGGTTGAAATCAAAGGCTACCACTGCTGGGCCGAGTTCTACACGCCCCAAACCGGCTGGGTGCCCATCGATGCCTCGGAGGCCGCCAAGGACCCCAGCAAGCGCGGCTACTTCTTCGGGGCGCACGACGAAAACCGCGTCGAGTTCACCCGCGGCCGCGACCTGACGCTGGTGCCTAAGCAGGCGGGCCCGCCGCTCAACTACTTCGTGTATCCCTACGCCGAAGCCGACGGCCAGCCGCTGGAAGTAGCCCACACCTACACGTTTACTGACGTGGTGCAGTAGAATATTCTTAAATAGCCACAAAACACAACGTCCTGCCTAGCTGGCGTTTGCTTAATATATTAACCGGCAACGCGGCTCCTAAGGTTGGGCTAGGAAATCCACACGCTATACCGGTAGCGCGACCCACCAAACCAGTACAGCATGAGCGCCCGCGAGTAGCGCAGCGCCGCCGGCACCAGGGCCAGGGCCACGCCCGTCACGGTGAGCACGTACACCCACACGGCGGGGTCGCCCCCTAAGAAGTACAGCAGCGCGCCCACCAGCAGCACCGTGGCCACGTTGAAGGCGTAGGTGATGAACATGGCGCCCCAGTAGAAGCCGGGCTCGGGCTCGAGCGGCACGGCGCACACCTCACAGTGCGTGGGCATGTCGGTGAAGTGCGCCAGGTTGAAGGCGGAATGCGTGAACAAATGGCCCTGGTGGCAGTGCGGGCACCGCAGGTCAAGCAGGGCGAGGGTAGGGGAGGTAGAAACAGCCATGGTGGTAACAGTCAAGTAGGTAGCCTAGGCTCGGCGCTGGCCGAAGGGGCACTACAAAGGTCCGAACCACCCTAGGGCCTTGAGTAGCCCGATTGCGGCGGGTTCTAGGACAAATTACCGTTTTGCCGAAACGCCTCGGGGCTTTGCCCGGTGTACTTGCGGAAGTAGCGCCCGAAGTACGAAGGGTCGTCGAAGCCCAGCTCGTCGGCCACCTGCGCCACCCCCAGGGCTGAGTGCGACAGCAGGCGCTTGGCTTCCAGCACCACGCGGGCGTGGATGAGGTCGCTGGCCGTTTGGCCCAGCACGCGGCGGCACAGCGCGTTGAGGTAGTTGGCCGTGAGGTGCAGCTGCTGGGCGTAGTCGCGCACGCTGCGCTGGTGGCGGTAGTGCTGGTTGAGCAGCGCCCCAAACTGCCGAATCTGGTGCTGGGCCAGGCTGGCTTCGGTGGCGGCTGGGGCAGCGGGGTAGTGGCGGGAAGCCAGTTCCAGCACCAGGGCCAGGTAGGCGCGCAGCACTTCGGCCTGGTTGGCAGCCGGGTGCTGGTACTCGCGCAGCACCTGCTCGAACAGCGGCGCCAGCTCGTTGGCGGGCGGTAGGTACAATACTGGCGGGTGGGCGCTATCGAAGAAAGGCAGGGCCAGCAGGTCGCGCTCGGGGTAGCGAAACTGGTAGAAGGTGGGCTCGAAAAACATTACAATCCCATCGGCCTCAGGCGCCAGCTGCCAGTGGTGCACCTGGCCGGGCGCCAGAAAAAACACGCTGCCCGGGTGCAACTCGTAGGTCACCAAGTCTACGGTGTGGGTGCCGGTGCCCGCGCTCACGTACAGCAGCAAGAAAAACGAGTGCCCGTGTGGCGCATTCACGTGCGGAAACCGCGCTACGTGGGTGCGCAGCCGCTCGGCGTAGTAGGGCGTGCGCGCGCCGCCAGGAAACGAAGCCAGGCCCAGCACGGGCGGCGCGGGAGCTTTCATACGGGCATACGGGGCTAGGTCAACGCAACGCAAAGATGCCACCGCGGGGAGGCTTGGGCGGTCTACTGCTGCCGCGCTGGCAGCGCGCGCAGTATCTTCCAGGTACTTATCAATAGCTAGCCCCGTGGTAGTACCGCCCGTTCCGCCCGCCCTCGCCCCCAGCGCCTACGTGCAGCACCAGCCGGTGCCGGTGGGCCGTGCTGCCCTAGCCCCCGCCTTGGCCGCGCAGCCCGTGCCGCCCGCCGCCCCACCGCCCCGCGTCGCGGGAGGCGAGCTGCCGCTGGCCGTGCCGCCCGCCGCCTCAGCCCCCGAAACTGAGGCAAGCCGCCCCGCGCAAGGGCCCACCGTCAAGCTCGTGTTTGTGTATAATGCCGACGCGGGGCCGCTCAACGGGTTCAAGGACTTGCTGCACAAGACGTTTTCGCCCGATACCTACGAGTGCGCCCTGTGCGCCAATACCTACCAGTTCAGCGGCATGCGGCCCGAGTGGAAGCAGGCGGTGGCCAACCTGCCGCTGCCCACCGAGTTTCTGCACCGCGACGAGTTCCGGCGGGCTTACCCCGCCCTGGCCAGCCACTCGCTGCCGGCGGCCTTCAGCGCCGATGCCGCCGGGCACCTGGCGCCCTTCATCAGCACCCAGGAGCTGGATGAGCTCACCCTGCCCGCCCTCATTGCCCTGACGCAGCAGCGGGCGCAGGCGCTGGTAACCACCCCCTAGGGAACTGCAAGCCAGCTAGTGTGTGAACAGTGAACAGTAAAAAGGAGCGTCATGCTGAGCTTGCCGAAGCATCTCTGCTAAATGCTACCCTAGGGGCGTGGTAGAGATGCTTCGGCAAGCTCCGCATGACGTTTTTTTAGCTTACCTTGTACAGAGCCTAGCTGGCTTGCAGCTCCTGTACGTCCTGGGTGGAGAGCTGCACGTCCAGGGCTTTAAGCAGCTCCTGCACCTGCTCGACCTTGGTGGCGCTGGCGATGGGCGCCGTGATGCCCGGCGCCTGCATCAGCCACGCCAGGGCCACCTGCGCCTGGCTGATGCCGTGGCGCTCGGCCACCGCATCCAGGCCTTTTAAGATTTGGAAGCCCTTATCGTTCAAGTACTTCTTGCCGATGCCGGCGCCGCGCTGGCTCTTCTGCAAGTCGGTTTCCGAGCGGTACTTGCCGGTGAGGAAGCCGGCGGCCAGCCCGAAATATGGGATGACGCCAACGCCGCTGGCTTGCACAATGGGCAGGTCTTCGCGCTCGAAGGTTTCGCGGTCGTAGAGGTTGTACTCGGGCTGCAGGCTCTCGTAGCGCGGCAGGCCGTTCTCGGCGGCGTCGAGGGCAGCTTGCAGGCGCGCGGGCTTGAAGTTGCTGGCCCCGATGGCGCGGATTTTACCTTCCTGCAGCAACTCGGCGTAGGCTTCGAGCGGCTCGGTTACGGGCAGGCTCTCGTCGTCTTGGTGGCTCTGGTAGAGGTCGATGTAGTCGGTTTGCAGGCGGCGCAGGCTGGCTTCCACAGCCTGCTTAATGCGGGCTTTCGACAGGCCTTTTTTATCGGCCGCCAGCTCCATACCCACTTTGGTGAAGATGAGCACATCGTCGCGCCGGCCGCGCTGGGCTAGCCACTTGCCAATTACGGTTTCGGACTGCCCGCCGCCCTCGTGGCCGGGCACCCAGCGCGAGTACACGTCAGCCGTGTCGATGGCGTTGCCGCCGCCCGCTACAAACGCGTTGAGCACGGCGAAAGAAGTTGGTTCGTCGGCCGTCCAGCCAAATACGTTGCCGCCCAGCACCAGCGGGGCAATATGCAGGCCCGAGTGGCCCAGTTCACGAAGAGTTGTCATGAAAAAGGAAAGGAGAAGAATGCGAAAACCCGCCCGCGCGGGCAGTGGGTAGTATAACCCCGCAACCGGGCCTGGGGTTGGGGGCGAAGCCTTGGGCCGGCACCTTACTCGCGCTAAAAAGAGAACGACAGCGAGCGCAGTCTGCCAAAAGCTGCCGTATCTTCGTTAAGTAAACTAATTAGTTTACTTAAAATAATGACTTCTCGACCCGACAACTGGCACTTGGCCGCTGAGCTGCGCACCGTGGTGTTGCGGCTGGTAAAACAGCTGCGAGCGAACTCGCCCACCCATGGCCGCCTCTCGCTCACCGAGCGCGCAGTTATTAAGCTGCTCGACCAGCACCAGACCCTACTACCCAGCGAGCTGGCCGCCCGCGAAAAGGTGACCAACCAGTCGATGTCGCAGATACTGAGCCACCTCGACGAGCTGGGCTACCTCACGCGCCAGCCCCAGGCCACCGACAAGCGCAAGGTGCGCATCGGCCTTTCGGCCGCCGGCCAAGCCCTGCTGCCGACCATGCGGCAGGAGCTCGACGACTGGCTGCACCATGCCTTGCAGGAAGTGTGCTCGCCCCAAGAGCTGGCCTGCCTTGACGAGGCCGTGCCGGTGCTGGCCAAGCTGGTGAGTTTTGAAGCCGCCGCCCGCCCCCGCTAGCCCATGAAACTGGAAACCCCGCGCGCCTTTCGCAGCCGCAATTTTCGCTTGTTTTTTGGTGGGCAGTCGTTATCCTTGCTGGGCACCTGGATGCAAAAAACGGCCGTGAGCTGGGTGGTATACGCCCAAACGCACTCCAAGCTGATGCTGGGCGTGAGCGTGTTCGCGACGCTCTTTCCGTCGGCGCTGTTCTCGCTGCTCGGGGGCGTCGTGTCCGACCGCTACTCGCGCTACCGCGTGCTGCTGGCCACCCAAATCCTGTCGATGGCGCAGGCGGCCTTGCTGGCGCTGGCCGTGTACCTCGACCAGCAAGATGCCGTGTGGGCCATCATCGGGCTGAGCGCCGTGCTGGGCATCATCAATGCCTTCGACGTGCCCGCCCGGCAGTCGCTGGTGTACGAGCTGATAGAAAACAAGGAGGACGTGCCCAACGCGGTGGCCCTCAACTCGACCATGCTCAACCTGAGTAAGTTGCTGGGGCCGGCCGTGGCGGGCTTTGCCATCGAGCATCTGGGAGCAGCCGCCTGCTTCGGGCTAAATGCGCTCAGCTTCGTGGCCGTTATCGGGTCGCTGCTAGCCATGCAACTGCCGGCCTTTGTGGCCCAGACGGACCCTAGGCCCCTGCTCACCGAGCTAGCCGAGGGCTTCCGCTACGTGCGCAGCACGCCCAACATCCGGTTTATCCTCCTGGCCGCGGGGCTGGTGGCCTTGCTGGTGCTGCCCTTCGCCACGCTCATGCCGGTGTATGCCAAGGATATTTTCCACGGCACGGCAACCACGTTTGGCATTCTCGACGGTGCCATTGGGCTGGGCGGCTTCGGGGCGGCGCTCTACCTAACGTCCCTAGCCCCCGCGGCCGACCTGAACCGCGTCGTCACCGCCAACAGCTTTGTGCTGGGCGTGGGGCTGCTGCTGTTTGCCTACTCGCCCTTCTACTGGTTGGCGCTGGCCTGCCTGGCGGGGGCCGCCTTCGGCATGATGGCCCAAACCACCCTCAACCTGACGCTGCTGCAAACCACGGTGCTGCCGGCCATGCGCGGGCGGGCTATCGGCCTCTACGTGTTGGTGTACACGGCCGCGCTGCCGCTGGGCAGCCTGGTAGTGGGGGCGGCTTCGGAGCGCGTGGGCGTGCGGGCCACCGTGCTGGCCGAGGGTGGGCTGGCGCTGCTCATCGGCCTGCTCTACCTGCGCCACTGGCGCCAGCTGCAAGCCGCCGAGCCTAGCCCCCTGCCCGCCGCGCAAGCCGCCTAGGGTGTGGAGTTAAGCTTAAAGCAGGTCATGCAGAGCGCAGCGAAGCATCTCGCTCGCGTCGTTTAGGTTACTGCTGCAACGATTCAGGCGAGATGCTTCGCTGTGCTCTGCATGACCTGCTTTGATGGCAGCAAAAATTATTGGCCACACAGCGTAGGGGCCAGGAATACAAGGAGTTGCTACTGCTGCGCATCGGCGAAATGGATACCACGGCCTACATTGCTGGCGGGCCGCGCGTAAGCCTTACGCCTCGCTCACCACCAGCTGCAGGGCCTGCAGCTCCTGGTTGAGCAGGCGCACGGCCGATTGCAGCTCGTTGAGCATGTTGGCGCGCAGGGTCAGCTCGTCGGCCGAGTAGGTGCCGCCCTCGCCAAAAAGTAGGGTCGCCAGCTCCTGGCCCTGCTTCGAGCTGAGGTGGGCCAGCTGGCGGTAGTGCTGCCAGCGCTGACGTGTGTTGTGGGCCAGGCTGGTTTGGCCGGCGTTGCTGAAGGCGGGCGTGCTGAGCATGTACCACACGCTGGGCGGCCAGGTGGCCGACGCCGGCGCCTCGGTCCACACGTCGGCCAGCAGGTTGCGCGGGTGGGCAAACTCGACCGTGTGCCCTTGCTGGCGCAGCGTGAGCAGCCCTAGGCCCGCCGCCAGCAGCCCACCCCCAATACCAAAAGCATACTGCCCCGGCTTGTTGTCGATAACCGTAGTGCCGATGCCGCTGGCTGCCCCTACGCTGATGCCCAGCACGTTGAGGCGCTGCGTGCGGCGGTCGTCGAGGTGAGTAAGGTAGCCGGCTACTTGGTCGGCGCGCTCGCCCTCGCAGTCCAACTCGGCGGCCAGGCTGCTCACGGTGCTGCTCACCAGACTTATTTGGGCCTGAATGAGTTGGCGCTGGCGCAGCACGGCCAGTTCGGCAGCGGGGCCGGGCTGCTGGCGGGCAGCAGCCTCTAGTGCCAGTAGCTGCTGCAAGGCTGATACTATGCCCACCGCATTGGCCGTGAGCAGGTTGCGGCGCGGGTAGTGGGCCAGCAGCGCCGGCGTCAGCAGGGCCTCAAAATCAACTCTAGGAGCGAAGGCCGGGTTGTAGTGGCTGGGCAGGGGCGGGTCGCAGTAGCCCACCGGCACTTGTAGGTGCGTGGCGGTGGCGCAACTCCCTAGGGCCAGGAGCAGCGGCAGCAAGTAGCGGAGGCGCATAGGCAAAAATTAGCTCCGCAAGAACGACATGCCACCTTTCTAAACTGATGAAGCAGCTGTGCAGCCAAAGTCAGTGCAACTAGCCCAAGGCCACTCTAGTCCTGCTCGTACAGCTCTAGCGGCAGGCCGTCGGGGTCGCTGAAAAACGTGAAACGGCGGCCCGTGAACTCGTCTACCCGCACCGGCTCGCACACTACCTGGTGCGCTACTAGGTGGCGCACGGCGGCATCGAGGTCGGCCACGGCGAAGGCCAGGTGGCGCAGGCCCGCTGCTTCGGGGTGGCTGGGGCGCGGCGGCGGGCTCGGGAAGGAAAACAGCTCAATGACGTACTGCCCGTTCACCGCCAGGTCGAGTTTGTAGGAGTCGCGTTCGGCGCGGTGCACCTCGCGGATGACTTCCAGCCCCAGCGCCTCGGTGTAAAAGGCCTTGGAGGCGGCGTAGTTGGTGCAGATAATGGCGATGTGGTGTACGCCTAACAGGGAAAGAGCCATAAGGCGAAGGTACCGGTGTACTGTGAACGCTGCGAGTTCGCGCGGCTGAATGGCTTACCTGCGCGCAGACTTGCAGCGTCCACAGTAGCTCTAGGCCACCCAACGCACCTTGTCTTGCACGGGGCTGCGCTTGCCGGCGGGGGCAGGCACCCGCACGTAGCCCAGGTTGAAGAAACCCAGTAGCTTATCCTCCGGTTCGAGGCCGAAAAACGCCTTGGCCGCTTCATTATACGTAACGCCGCCGCTGCTCCAGAAGCCGCCTAGGCCGTAGGCGTGGGCCGAAAGCGCCAGGTTTTGCACGGCGCAGGCGGTGGCTGCTACTTCCTCTACTTCGGGCAAGCTGGGGTCGGGGCGCATGGCAATGGCGATGACGTGCGAGCAGCGCGGCGGCATTTCGCGCAGCTTCTCGTACTTGCCCTCGTTGAACTTGGCGCCGGCCGTTTGCTGGTACAGCTCGGCCTGAAAATCGGCCAGCTTTTGCAGACCCGCGCCCGTGAACACGATGAAACGCCAAGGCTCGGAGCGCTTGTGGGTGGGCGCCCAGTTGGCATTTTCAAGCAGCTCCCAGATGATGTTGTCGGGAATGACGCGGCCGGCTTCAAACTGCGGCACGAACACGCTGCGCCGGGTGCGGAGTAGATCGTTTACTTGGTCGGGGGAGGGGAGGGACATTCTCAATTAACAATTAGCACTGAGCAATTAACAGGTAGGTGAGGTAAACGCCTTGCAACGCTGAGGCAGCCCTAGGGTCTTTCCTAAACCGTTAACGCGGGCAGACGTTTCTTGCGCCCGCAATACTTTAGCTGGCGATAGTTCTATCGCGCAACCCTCCTTTTTTCATGCCCAACTCCTTACTTACCCGGCTGCTGGCGGGCGCGGCGCTGCTGCTTGGCGCGGCGGCTACGGCGCAGGCCCAGCAAGGCCTGCCCATCGTGCTGCCCTCGGCTAGCCCTGCGCCCTACGATGCGCGCGTGCTGTTCCAGCCCGACTACTTTAAGATGCCGCCCGTGGCCACCCGCACTGGCGGCGGCAAGCCCGGCGCCACCTACTGGCAAAACGCGGCCGACTACACCATTGCCGCCCGCCTCGACGAGCAGACGGCCCGCGTAACGGCTACGGCTTCCATCACCTACACCAATAATAGCCCCGACGAGCTGCCCTTCGTGTGGCTGCAAGTCGACCAGAATCTGTTCCGGGCCGACTCGCGCGGGGCAGCGGCTACGCCCCCGGCCGGCGGGCGCTTCGGCAACGCGGCGCGCGGCTTCCAGGGTGGCGACTCGCTGCAAACGGTGCGCATCGAGCTGCACGGCAAGAAGATGAACGCCAACTACCGCGTGTCCGACACGCGGATGCAGATTATTCTGCCCGAGCCGATGCGGGCTAAGGGCGACAAGCTTAAGATTGACATCGCCTACGGCTTCAACATCCCCGAGTACGGGGCCGACCGCCTAGGGCGCCTCAAAACCCAGAACGGCGAGATTTTCGAGGTGGCACAGTGGTACCCGCGCATGGCCGTGTACGACGACATTTCGGGCTGGAACACGCTGCCTTACATGTCGGCGGAGTTTTACCTCGACTACGGCAACTTCGACTACACACTCAACGTGCCGGCTAACTTCCTGGTGGGCGGCTCGGGCCAGCTCGTGAACGGCGCCGAAGTGCTGACCTCTAAGCAAGTGCAGCGCCTGGCGCAGGCCGCTACTTCCGACAAGACGGTAATCGTGCGCGGCGCCGACGAGGTGACGCAGGCTGGTTCGCGCCCCGCCGGCAAAAACGGCCGCCTCACCTGGCACTTCCGCTGCCAGCAGGCCCGCGACGTATCGTGGGCTGCCTCGGCCGCTTTCGTGTGGGATGCCGCCAAGATGAACCTGCCCAGCGGCCGCAAGTCGCTGGCCATGTCGCTGTATCCGGCCGAGGTGGCTGCCGACAGCGCCTGGGGCCGTAGCACCGAGTATGTGAAGAAAAGCATCGAGTACAACTCGAAGCAGTGGTACGAATACACATACCCGGTGGCTACCAACGTGGCCGGCGTAGTGGGCGGCATGGAGTACCCGGGCATCGTATTCTGCGGTATGCGCGCCAAAAAAGGCGGCCTCTGGAACGTGACCGACCACGAATTTGGCCACAACTGGTTCCCGATGATTGTGGGCTCGAACGAACGCAAGTACCCGTGGATGGACGAGGGTTTCAACACCTTTATCAACATCCTGAGCAGCCAGAACTTCAACAACGGCGAGTATAAAGAGCAGGGCGACGTGGCCCGCGCAATTGCCCCCGGGGTGACGCTGCAAACGCAGCTGCCCACCATGGACGTGCCCTACACCGTGCCCGACGTGACGCAGTCGCGCAACCTGGGCTACGCCGCCTACTCCAAAACCGGCTACGGCCTGTATTTGCTGCGCCAGGAAATCCTCGGGCCCGAGCGCTTCGACTACGCCTTCCGCACCTACATCAAGCGCTGGGCCTTCAAGCACCCGCAGCCGCGTGACTTCTTCTATACCATGAACGAGGTGGCGGGCGAAGACCTAAGTTGGTTCTACCACGAGTGGTTCTTCGAGAACTGGCTGCTCGACCAGGCCGTGAACTCGGTGGCCTACGTGAACCAGGACCCCACCAAGGGCGCCCTCATCACCATCGAAAACAAGGCCCAAGCTGCCATGCCCGTGACGGCCGAAATCACGGAAAGCAACGGCAAGAAAACCACTGTGCACCTGCCCGTCGAAATCTGGCAGCGCGGTGGCACCTGGACGTTCCGCACCAACACCACCTCGCCGCTGGCCCTGGTAGTGCTCAACCCCACCAACATCCTGCCTGACGTGAATCGCCAGAATAACACCTGGCGGGCACAAAAGCTAGCTGAGTAGTTGTAAGCCTCATTGTTAAAAAAGCCCCTTCACAGTTAGTGTGAAGGGGCTTTTTTAATAGCGGCCGACTAAGCAGCTGAGGGTACGAAACGCTGGTGAAAAGGCGGATTGGTGAAGCGCGTCCAAACCTTATAAAGCAGGTAAGCGAGTCCTAGGCCGCCCACGGCTAGTACACCTTTGTCTCCTAGTGTCCCAACCAACTCATTGAATAGCTCTTCTTTGCCATTACGGGCTGGCGCCGCGGTGCCGCTGGCTAGTTTGAGTGCTTCAGCGTAACAAAACCAGGTGAGAGCTACTACCAGCACTGCACCTATCGCATAATTGACCGTGGCGCGCACTGGTGACAGCTTTTCGTATTGCCGCACGAAGTGTCGCTGCTGGAGGTAAGTAAAAAATGCTTCCTCATCGCCTGACTGGCGAAATGTAAAGTTGTAGCTGGCCGGAAAGCCTCCGAGGCCACGGTAAGCTACTGCGACTTCGCGCGCTCCGTCTTCTTGGCGCACAGCTCTAATAGCCTCGTAGCTGATTTTTACTTTTGTAGCTAGCGACAGCTTTTTATCCCAGGCGGATTGAAACTCAGCAACGGAGTTGAAATCCTGACTAGAGAAACATAGGGCATCGTCGTCAGCAAACAGTGAGGCGACTTTGTGGCCAGTAACTGGAAATACTTGTTCAAACATAAATAAGCTAAAGAATACTAATTACAATATTACGTACTCATAGCGCTTTATGCTAGTGCGAAATCGTCTTGGAAAAGAGCTGCATCACCAGCACGCCGATAACGATGAGCGCAATGCCCGCCAGCGCTGGAAAGTCCAGCCGCTGCTTGAAGTAGAACAGGCCGATGAGCGTGACCAACACGATGCCCACGCCGCCCCAGATGGCATAGGCCACGCCGATGGGGATGGCTTTGAGCGCGAAGCTGAAGAAGTAAAATCCCAGCCCGTAGCCGGCTATGGTAACCAAACTGGGCCCTAGGCGGCTAAACTGCTGCGACGCGTTGAGGGCCGTGGTGCCGATGACTTCGCTGAGAATGGCAAGGAAAAGGAATAGGTAGGGCATGAGACGATGGTCGAAAAATAAACGAACGTCATGCCTACCTGGCGTCCGCGCAGCCGAAGCCTCTCTTTTGCACGTTCCCCTAGGCGACGCGGGAGAGGCTTCGGCTGCGCGGACGCCAGGTAGGCATGACGTTCTGTAGTACGTAAGTGGCTACTTAGTCGCGAGTGCGCAGTACGCGATAGCCGTGGGGTGGCACCAGGCGGGCCTTGCGCTGAGCCAAAGTCAGCTGCTCGCCGCTGAACACGTCGAACAAGCCCTTTTGAGGAGGCACGGGCGTTTTTTGGCCGGGCAGTTCCAGCGCTTCAGCAGTGGCGTTGACGAGCACGATGATGGCCGAGCCGCCCTTCTCGCGCACGAAGCCATAGAGCCCCGCCGGGCCTTGCAGGCGCTGAAACTGGCTGTTGGGGTCGCCGTTGCGCAGGGCAGGGTGGCGCTTCTTGAGCTGCAGCAGCTTGGTGTAGAAGTCCTGCAGGGAGTAGTCGCCCCATTCAATGGGGTCGCGCTCGAAGAACTCCAGGCGCTTGTTGAGGGCCGCTTCCTGGCCGCTGTAGAGCAGGGGCATGCCGGGCAGCAGCGCCGCGAGCACGGCAAAGGGCAGTGCCAGCGGGCCTAGGCGCTCGTACTCGGTGCCGTCCCAGCTATTCACGTCGTGGTTGCTGGTGAAGTGCATCAGGTACACCGTGGGCGGGTATTTGGCGCGCTCGGCGGCCAGGTACTCGTCGATGTCGCCTAGGGCGGCTTTGCCCTCCGCAATGCTATCGAGCAGGTAGTGCAGGCGCAGGCCAAAGGTCATGTCGAAGGCCTTTTCGAGCAGGTGCGTGTCGGAGTTGAATTCTTCCCAACTCAGTCCGCCCGAGGGGTAAAGCTCGTCCCACTCGGCTAGCATGAACACCGGCTTGATGGCCTCCAGCGCCGACCGGGCCTCGTCCCAGAAGTCGGTAGGCACCAGGCCGGCCACGTCGCAGCGGTAGCCGTCGATATCGGCCTCGCGCACCCAGTAGGCCAGGGCGTCAATCATGTACTGGCGCATCTCACGGTTGGCGTAGTCCAGAGCCACCACGTCGGTCCAGTCGGCCACGGGCGGCACCAGCTCACCCTGCGCATCGTGCTGGTACCAGTCGGGGTGCTGCGCAATGAGGGCGTTATCGCGGCTGGTGTGGTTAGCCACCCAGTCGAGTATCACCTTGAGGCCTAGGCTGTGGGCGGTTTGCACAAGGTGCTGGAGGTCGGCCAGGGTGCCAAACTCGGGGTTCACGCCGTAGTAGTTCTGCACCGCGTAGGGCGACCCTAGGGTGCCCTTGCGCCCCACCGCCCCGATGGGGTGAATGGGCATCAGCCACAAAATGACGACGCCCATGCGAGCCAGCCGCGGCAGGTGCTGCTCAAAGGCGGCGAAGGTGCCTTCGGGCGTGTAGTTGCGCACGTTGACTTCGTAGATGGTGGCGTTGGCGGCCCACTCGGGGTGGCGCACGGTAAAAAGGTTGGGGTCGGGCTGGTCGGGCATTGCGAAGTAAGAGCGGGCCTAGGGGCCGGGCAATATCGGGTTACTTGCTGCCTATACGTGGCCCAGCCCGCGCTAGTCGCCTTCGGCCAGGGCTATGGCTAGCGTGCAGTCGCACCCCGCCCCCGGCCATTTGCGTATGCTAGGCCCATGCCTGCTCCTGCGCCGCTTTCTTTTCCCGTCACCGCGCCTGTTCAGCGGCGCGTGGGCCTCGGGCTGCTGGCTGCCGGCGCCTGGAGCGTCTTTGGCAGCATGGCCGCGTTGGTATACCGCTACCGCCTCGCGCCCTTCGACGAGCCGGTGCTGCACTGGCTGCACCGCCACGCCACGCCCGCGCTCGACGGGCTGGCCCTGCAACTGACCACCTGGGGCAATACGGGGCCCATGATAGCGGCGGGCGTACTGAGCACGGCGGCGCTGGTGCGGACCGGCCGGCGCCGCGCCGCCTGGCTGTTTGCCGCCGGCCTAGGGGGCTCCATGCTGCTCACGCAGGCGATAAAAGCGGTGGCCACCCGGCCACGGCCGGCGCTGTGGCTCAGCCTGCGACCCGAGCACACTTTCAGCTTCCCTAGCGGCCACGCCATGGACACGGCGGCTTTCGCGGCAGCCCTGCTTTTTGCCCTGCCGCCCCGCTGGCGCGGCTGGTGGCTGCTGGCGCCGCTGTTTGCGCTGGCCGTGGGCTGGGCGCGCATGTACCTGGGCGTGCACTACCCCTCCGACGTGCTGGCCGGCTGGAGCAGCGCCTTGGGCTGGGTACTGCTGGTGCAGCTAGTGGCCGCCCGCTTTACCCCCGCCCCGGCCCTAGGGTAGCCTGGCGATGCTAAGGCTGCTGCGGGTTGGCGGCCTCGTACCAGGCGCAACGGGTGCCACCTTCCTCGAATTCATTGCCCAGATGCAGGCCGATTTTCTCCAGGATGCGGCGCGAACCGGCGTTTTGCACATCGGCGTAAGCACAGATGCGCGGCAGACCGAGGGTGCCGAAGCCGTGCGCGAGCCAGGCCTGAGCGGCCTCGTAGCCGTAGCCCTGCCCCCAGTAGCGCGGCAAGAAGCGGTAGCCCAGGTCGTAGTAATTGTGTTGGCCATTCACCGGGCCCGCCACTAGCTTCAAGCCGGCCCAGCCCATAAACTCGCCGGTAGCCGCCAGCAGCACCGCCCAGCGCCCGATGCCCACCGCCGCGTACTGCGCCTGAATAAAGGCAATGGTGGCCGCGCTATCAATTAAGCTACGGGCTTGCGGCCCCCCGATGCCCCCTAGGTAGCGGCGCACGGCCGGGTCGCTGTCCAGGGCCAGCATGCCGGGCGCGTCGGCGGCTACCAGCGGGCGGCAGTGCAGGCGAGCGGTGCTAAAGGGGAGGAGTGGGGCCATGCGATGAGCAAGTATGCTACAGCTGCACGCCCAGCTTAGCGCCCACGGTTTCCAAGTCCTTTACCACGGGTTCCAGCAGCGGAATGCCGTCGAGCAGGCGCTGGGCAGCTATGGCGCGCTCGGGGTCGCCGGGAATGAGTACCTGCTTGCCGGGCACGGCCTGGGCCTGGCGGAAGGTGGTTATCCAGTTGTCCATGTGGGCCTTAAACTCGGCAGCCGGCCGGAAGGCATCGACCCGCATGGCGCCGAAGAAGTGCCCCAGGCCCGCACCCACGGGGTTGGCCGAAGGCTGCAAAAAGGCCACAAACGGCGGCACCCAGGGCCCGTAGTTGGCCCCGCTCAGCACGGCCGAAAAGATATCGACCACCGCCCCCAGCCCGTAGCCCTTGTGCGAGCCCGTGGCGCCCCCTAGGGGCTGCAGGGCGCCGCCGTTTTTCACGGCGTGGGCGTCGGTGCTGGGCTGGCCCTGGGCGTCCTGGGCCCAGCCTTCGGGGATGGGCAGGTTCTTGCGCTGGGCTATTTCGAGCTTGCCGTTGGCAGCCGTAGTGGTGGCCATGTCGAGCACAAAGTCGGGCTGCTCGCCGGCGGGCACGGCCACGGCAATGGGGTTGGTGCCCAGCAGCCTTTCCAGCGAATACGTGGGCGCCACCAGCGGCGAGGCGTTGGTCATGGCCAGCCCAATCATGTCCTGGGCCAGGGCCAGCATGGCGTGGTAGCCGGCAATGCCGAAGTGGTTGGAGTTCTTGACAGCCACCCAGCCGGTGCCTACCTGCTCGGCCTTGGCCAAGGCAATGCGCATGGCCTTGGGTCCTACTACCAGCCCTAGGCCCCCGTCGCCGTCCACGGTGGCGGTGCTGGGGGTTTCGTGCACGATGCCCACCCGCGGCCGCGCGTTGATGCGGCCCGCCTCCCAGAGGCGCACGTAGCCGCTGAGCCGCGCCACGCCGTGCGAATCGACGCCCCGCAAATCAGCCGAAAGTAGGGTTTCGGTGGCCAGGGTGGCATCGTCGGGCGGACAGCCCAGGGCCAAAAACACGCGCTCGGTGAAGCTGAAAAGCTGCTGGTAGGAGAAGGTCATGGGTCGGGAAAGATGCCCTAGGGCCGCTGGACTTGCCGCAGGCCGGGGCAGTAGCAAGGAAGCTGCAAACCTACGCTGCCTCCGGCTGGCAGGTAGCTGGCGAGGGGCAGGGTAAAATTTGCACCTTGTGAATCAACGCCTTGTAATGATTAAACTAATATATTAGTTATAAACTACCATATTAGTTGAAAATGCGCGTACTTAGCTCTAGTTACCTACTACTCGCTACGCTGCTGCTACTCTATGGCTACTCCATTCCCCGAACTCACCCGCGCCGAAGAGCAGGTGATGCAAATTCTTTGGCGCCTAGGGCCCAGCGCCGTGAAGGACGTGCTGGCCGAGCTGCCCGCGCCCCAGCCGGCCCTCACTACCGTCAGCACCATTGTGCGCATTCTCGAGCAAAAGGGCTTTGTGGGCTACGAGCCGGTGGGCCGCGGCTACCGCTACTACCCGCTGGTGGCCCAAGACGAGTACCGCCGCTTCTCGCTGCGCAAGCTACTGCGGGGCTACTTCGGCGGCTCGTTCAGCCAGCTCGTGTCCTTCTTCGCCCAAGACGAAAACCTGGACGCCGCCCAGCTCGACGACCTGCTACGCCATGCGCAGGAGGGCACTGCCCCCGACCAGCCCACCGACGATACCCCGGACGATTCTTCCAACCCACCCCTTTCTGAGCGATGAACTACTCCAACTGGTTATTGTGGCTGGGCGGCACGCTGCTGCCCCTCGGCCTGCTGTGGGCGCTGTGGCGCCTGGCCCTGCGCCCCGAGCGCTGCTACGGCTACAACCGCACCTTGCTGCTGCTGGCCCCGCTCGTGGCTGCCGGGCTGCCGCTGCTGCCGCGCCCAGCGCTGCCCGAGTGGCTGGCGGGCGCGGTGGCCACCACCAGCCCGGTCGCGGCCGTTACCTTGCCGGTACTACCCATCGGCGCCACGGCTCCGCACGTAGCAGTAGTGGCTAGCTGGCCGTGGCTGCTGGCGCTCTACGGGGCGGGGGTGGCCCTCGGGCTGGGCCGGCTGGCTTGGCAAACCGGCCGGCTGTGGCAGCTAGCTCAGCGCCTGCCCCGCTTCGAGCAAGGCGACTACGTGCTGGTGCACACGGGCGGGCGCTTGCCCACCAGCACCTTCGGCCGGGTGGTATTTTGGGACGAGACTACGGCCCTGGCGCCTGCCGAAGCCACCGCCGTGCTCACCCACGAGCTAGCCCACGCGCACCAGCACCACACCCTCGATGTGCTCTGGCTGCAGCTCTGGCGGGCCGTGCTCTGGCCCAATCCCTTCATCCACCTGCTGCTGCCGGCCCTGCGCCTCACCCACGAGCTGCTGGCCGACCAAGCCGCCGCTACTGCACCCACAAGCCCGGCACCCACCGCGCCGGCCGAGTCTTACGCCACGCTGCTGGCGCGGCTGGCTGCCCGGCAGCTAACGGGCCCAGGCTACTCGCTGCTGCAACCCTTCGCCTTTTCGTCCACCCTCACCCGCATAACCATGTTACAAAACCAATTTCCCGTGCGCCGCTGGAAGCAGTGGCTGGTGCTGCCTACCATAGGGGGGCTATTCCTGGTAGCTTGCCAGTCGGCCCCCACGCCGGCCATGGTGCCGCCGCCGCCGCCCGTGCCCACGCCAGCCCAGCTACAAGCGCTCGAAGGCGGCGACAAGGTTTATACCTACGTCGAAGAAATGCCGCACCTGCCCGATGGCGGTGGCCAGATGGGCATCGTGAATGCGATAATGAAGAACCTAAAGTACCCCGAGCTAGCTGCCGATGCTCGCCAGGAAGGCCGGGTGTTTGCCAAATTCACCGTCTCGCCCGAAGGAAATGCGCACAGCATTGAAGTAATAAAAGGGCTAGCTCCGGCCTACGACGCGGCCGTGGTGGCGGCCATCCAGCAACTGCCCGCCTTCGTGCCTGGTAAGCAGAGCGGTAAGCCAGTGAGTGTGAGCTTTACCGTGCCGGTTTCATTTTCCTACAAGTAGCCAAAGCTAACGTCGCTCGCCGCTATGAGAACTACCGTTGTGCGAATAGCCGGGGCCGCGGGGCTGGCCCTGGCGGGCGGGCTGCTGAGCGCCTGCGCCACCAACCGCCTCGACCGGCAGGGCGAGCGCACCGGCCCCTGGCGCATCCACTACGACGAGGCCAGGCGGCAGCCCCAGTCGAGGGGCCGCTACCGCCACGACCAGCCCCGCGGCCACTGGCGCTACTACAGCCAGGCGGGCCAGCTCGAGCGGGAGGAGCGCTTCCGGCCAAATGGCACCAGCTACCTCACCTACTACTACCCCAGCGGCCACGTATGGCGCCGGGGCCTCTCGCGCCTGGCCGACAACGGCCGCACGCTGCACTACTACTGGACCGGCGACTGGTTGATTTACAGCGAGAGCGGTGCCCTGAAGGAGGTCGAAACCTACGCCCTGGGCAAGCTGGTAAACAGCCGCCCCGCTACCCCCTAGGGCTGCCGCCGGGCCCCATGCACCGGCCCGCCAAACTAGGCGCAGCCGCTTCTGAGGCCTGGTCGTCGTTACTGCAGTGTTGGTTTCAATAGCTCAGCCAGCAGCCCTTCCTTGAGGGCATAGGCCGAGGTAGTGATGCGCGTGAGGTTGTAGGTTTTTAGCACGTATTCCACGATGACGCTGGCTACTACTAGCATATCGGCGCGCATGGAAAACATGCCAGGCATAGCCACCCGCTCGTCGTGGGTGAGGGTGAGCAGCTGAGAAAAATGCCGCTCGAAGTCGTTGACCGAAAGCCAGGTACTGGGCGGCAGCTCGGCTTCGCGGCGCACGCGGCCCACCGTCAGGTCGGCCAGGGTGTCGAAGCTGCCGCTGCTGCCCACCAGGCCAGCCAGCGGGCCGTGCGCCGCCACGGCGGCCGTGAGGGGGGCTAGGGCGTCGGCCAGGTACTCCAGCTCGGCGTGCAGGCTCGCGCGCGGGAACACGCCGGTTGGGTCTTGGAAGAACTTGTCGAGCAGTCGCTGGGCGCCAATCTCGAAGCTGTGCTTCCAGAAAATCGTGTCCTCGTTGGCAATAATGAACTCGACCGAGCCGCCGCCAATATCCATCAGCAGGTGCTTGTCGGGCCCTAGGGCCACTGCCTGCCGAATACCCTTGGCAATGAGCTCAGCCTCGCGCTCGCCCGGAATGACCTCAACCTGAATGCCGGTTTCCTGCCGGATGTCGCGCTCCAGGTCGGGGCCGTTGCGCGACACGCGCATGGCGCTGGTAGCCGTGGCGCGCACTTCCGTCACTTGGTGCAAGTCAATTTCTTCCTTGAAGCCGCGCATGGTTTGCAGGGCGCGGGCGTAGGGCGCGGGCGCAATTTCGCCCTGGCTGATGCCGCCCTCGCCCAGGCGCACGCCTACTTTGGTGCGCACCAGCACGTGCGGCGGCTGGCCGGGCCGGTCTTCCACTATCAGCAGGTGGAACGTGTTGGTACCCATGTCGATAAGCGCCAGGCGGCGGTGCTGGGTCAGGGTTTGGTGCATACGAATTGTCGAAAGCAAAATGCTGGCTAGCCCAGCCAAGGTTGCAAGATAGGGGCGGGGCCCGTCGATAACATTGAGCCGTGGCTAGTGTTAAAAACAGGTATGCCCGACGAAGAACCGGTTTCTACTAAGAAGTGCCCGTACTGCCAGCAGTGGTCGGCTTGGCACCTCCAGCCCACCGACCGGTGTGAGCACTGCGGCCAATTGCTCGACCCGCGTGCCCACGACCACGCCCAGCAAGCCGCGACCGAGCAGCAGAAGCCCGGCATCCGCCTGCTAGAAATTGGGCCAGATGACAAGGGCCTGCTGCGATTGCTGAAGCTGCTGGTGCGCGGCGGGCAGCTGCTGTTTGTCGCCATCATGGGGTTCTTCATTTGGCTGGTTACCGTTGTTGTCGCGTAGCGCTCACCCGCTGGCCGGGCTCCGCCACCCGCTCTTCGTCGGGGCCGTGCTGGCGTATGGCGGCAGCCAGCTCAACCGGCGCTGGCTGCATTGGCCGCTGCCCGCGCCGCTTACCTCGTACTTGGGCGACGCGCTTTGCCTGCCCATCCTCCTGAGCCTGGCGCTGGCGCTGCACCGGGCCCTGATTTGCCGCACAGGCACGCTGCCGGGTACCTGGGTGCTGGGCGCCTGGCTGGCCGTGTCGGTGTGGTTTGAGGGCCTGCTGCCGCGGTGGTCGGCCCAGGCTACGGCCGACCCGCTCGACGTACTGGCCTACGGATTGGGGGCGCTCGCCTTCCACCGCTGGTTCAACCGGCCGCCTAGGCCCCGGCTAGGTGGCGAAGCGGCAGAACGTGCCTAGGGGCAGCTTGCGCTGGCTGGCGTCGTGCAAGTAAATCTCGCCTAGCTGGCGCACGGCCTGCTTGCCCGGAAAAATGGCTTGCGTGAGGTTGTCCAGTATCAGCGCCGAGAAGCCCAGCGAGTAGAGGTTGATGACGAAGAAGTGGTCCTCGGGGTCGAGGAGCTGCTGGCTGAGCTTGAGTAGTTCGTTCAGCTCATCTTCGAGCTGCCACTTCTCGCCGTTGGGGCCGCGGCCGTAGGCGGGCGGGTCCAGAATGAGGCCCTGGTACTTGCTGCCACGCTTTACCTCGCGCCGCACGTACTTCATAGCATCCTCTACCAGCCAGCGCACGCCGTCGAGGTTGCTGGCTTCCATGTTGTCGCGGGCCCAGAAGTTGACTTGCTTCACCGAGTCGAGGTGCGTGACGTCGGCCCCGGCGGCGCGAGCGGCCAGCGTGGCGGCACCGGTGTAGGCAAATAAATTGAGGACCCTAGGGGTAGCGGCGCGCCGCTTGCGGGTCTGCTCGTAAATGAACTGCCAGTTGGGGTCCTGCTCCGGGAACAAGCCCACGTGCTTGAACGACGACAGCCCCAGCCGGAAGCGCAAGCGCAGCCCATCGGGCCGCTCGTAGCCGATAACCCACTGCTCGGGCATGCCTTTTTTGAGCTGCCACTGGCCCTTCTCGGTGCTGCCGGGGGCGCGGGCGAAGGTGGCGTCGGCGCGTTGCCACTCGCTGGCGGGCAGGGCGGCATCCCAAATGGCCTGGGGCTCGGGGCGCGCCAGCACGTACTGGCCAAAGCGCTCGAGCTTCTGAAAATTGCCGCTGTCGAGCAGCGCGTAGTCGGGCCAGGGAGAGGTCGTCAGGAAATCGTACACAACGCAAAAATACGGCGCGCCGGGCGCGGCCGGTCGTGGGGCGCAGCGCTCGCTTGGCCGGGCTGCAGCGGCCGTTCGCCGGGTTACTCAAGCTGCGCCGGTGGGTCAGTCGTATTTTTACCTAATGCCCACCTCTCCTCGACCTGTACTCGTCGCGCTCGGCCTGGCTGCCCTAGGGGCGTGCTCGGCGCCCGTGCCCACCGTGCCGGGCGAGGAGCTCTACGAGTGCCGTGAGGTGTATAGCCCGCGCCGCGGCCGCCTCTACGACCGGCGCGACTCGCTGCTAGTAGCCAATCAGTTGCACTACGCCCTCAGCATTAGCAAAAGGGCGGCTTTCGACACGGCCGCCTTCAACCAGCTGATGGGTTGGCCCGAAGGTGCCCTGCAAGCCCGCATTGCCGGCGCCCGCCTGCCCGCGCCGCCCCTGCCGCGCCCGCCCGAGCCGAAGCGTGACTCGACTGGCGCGCTGCTGGCCCCGCCCGAGCCCGCTGAACTTGCTGAGCCACCCGCGCTGCCACCGCGCCAGCAGGTGTGGCCGGTGGTGCTACCTCTTACCAAGCCCGAGGCTAAGCTGTTTCGGCAGCACGCCCGCCAGTGGCCGGGCCTGGCCGTGAGCCGCCGCCGCGAGCTGACTTACACCGTGAACGTGGCCGCACCCGTGCTGGGCTACACCGCCAAGGCCGCCGAGCAGTACCTGTGGCTAGCCCAACGCCTCGAGCGAGGCCGCTTTTACCGCCTGCGCAGCGGTGGCCTCGAAACCTACTACAATACCCTGCTCACCGGCCACCGCGGCGCCTACCATCCCATCACCGATGGCCACGGCCGCGCGCATGGCACCTGGGCCGCCGATACTACTTTCCAGCAGGGGCAAGACTTGCACCTGACCATCGACGTGCGGCTGCAGGCCTATGCCGAGCGGCTGCTGGGCGAGCGCCGCGGCTACATCGTGGCTCTGGAGCCCAGTACCGGCGAAATCCTAGCTTGCGTGTCGGGCCCCACCTACGACCCCGCCGCCCTCACCGCGCCCGGCCGCAACGCCGAGCGCCGCACCCTGCTGCGCAGCGAGGGCCTGCCCATGCTCAACCGCCCTGCCCTGGTAGCCAATCCGCCGGGCTCGGTATTCAAGCTGGTAAACGCGGCCGTGGCGCTGCAGCTGGGCGCCATCCAGCGCAGCACGTCGTTTCCCTGCGACCAGTCGCTAATAAACTGCGTGCACGGCCACCCGCAGGCGCGCAACCTCACTATGGCGCTGAAGTACAGCTGCAACCCGTACTTCTACCAAGTGTTGCGAGCGGTGGTGAACGGTACTCCCCCGGCCGGCGCTGACACCGTGGCCCTGCGCCACGAAAACCTGGCCGCTTGGCGCCGCTACGTCAAGTCGTTTGGCCTTGACACGCTCCTAGGGGTCGATACGCCGCGCGAGATGCCCGGCTTCTTGCCTACGCCCGAATACTACGACCGCGTCCGGCGCACTACCAACTGGAAGTTTTCGGGCATCCACTCGCTTAGCATCGGGCAGGGTGAAATCAACCTCACCGGCCTGCAAATGGCTAATGTGCTGGCTACCATTGCCAACCGCGGCTGGTACCTCACGCCCCACTTTGTGCGCAGCATCGGCAGCACTGGCCGGCCGCTGCCGCGCTTCCTCGACGTGCACCGCACGCTGGTAGACAGCGCCAACCTAGCGGCGCTGGTGCCCGGTATGGTGGCCTCCATGCAGCCTGGCGGCACCGCCGAGCTGGCCAGTCTGGCCGACGTAGGCATCACGGTAGCGGGCAAAACCGGCACCGTGCAAAACGACGAGGGCGACGACCACGCCACCTTCGCCGGGTTTGCGCCCGCCAAAAAGCCAAAGATTGTGGTGGCGGTGTACATCGAAAATGCCGGTTTCGGTGGGTTGTCGGCCGCGCCCTGCGCCGCGCTAGTGATGGAGAAATACTTGCGCGGCTACATCGCGCCCAAGCGCAAGCGTTGGGAAAAGTGGCTGCGTTGCGGCGACCTTGCCAGCGGTGGGCACTGAAGGCAGGATGCGCTAACGGCCAGCGTAAGCCAACTTTGCAGTTCGCGCTTTGTGCTGCCTAGGGCCTGCCCGGCGGCCCTAGGGGCGTGCTACCTTAGTTTGCGCTTCACCATGACCTTTCATAAATACCAGGGTACCGGCAACGACTTCATTATCATTGACGACCGGGCCCGCGTGTTCGACGAAACCGACCAGCCGCGCATCGCCGCGCTTTGCCACCGCCGCTTCGGCATCGGGGCCGATGGGCTGATGCTGCTGCGTGAGCGGGAGGGCTACGACTTCGAGATGGTGTACTTCAACGCCGACGGGGCCCCCAGCAGCATGTGCGGCAACGGTGGGCGCTGCCTGGTGGCCTTCGCCAAGTACCTAGGGGTTGTGCAGGCGCAAGCCTACTTCTTGGCAGTGGATGGCCCGCACGAGGCCCGCGTGGATGCTGACGGCACCGTGCGGCTGCGCATGATTGACGTGGCCGCGCCCCACGAGGCCGAAGTAGGGGAGGAGGGCGACTTATTTCTGCATACCGGCTCGCCTCACCACGTGCAGTTTCTGGATGGGCACGAGCACCCGCCGCTGGCCGAGTTCAACGTGTTTGCCGCCGGCCACGATATCCGCTACGACCAAGCCTACGACCCCACCGGCACCAACGTCAACTTCGTGCAGGTGCCCGACGACCCTAGCCACCCCTGGCCGGTGCGCACCTACGAGCGCGGCGTAGAAGACGAAACCTACTCGTGCGGCACGGGCGTGACGGCCGTGGCGCTAGCGGCCTCGCAGCGCGGCGCTACCTCGCCGGTGCGGCTAAGCACGCCGGGCGGCCAGCTCGAAGTATCGTTTGAAACGCGTCCAGATGGCGGCTTTACTAACGTGTGGCTGAGTGGCCCAGCCGTGCGCGTATTTGAAGGCACGCTGTAGATGATACGCCTGCGCGCCCCTGAGCCCGACGACCTCGACTTCCTCTACCAACTCGAGAATGACCCCGAGCAGTGGGCTGTGTCGGACGTGCTGCCCGCGCCGGTGTCGCGCCACACGCTGCGGGAGTACCTGCGCCATACTCACACAAGCCTGGCCGAGGCGGGCCAATTGCGCCTGATTCTGGAAGCAGCGGGCGAGCCCGTGGGTACGCTCGACCTCTACGACTACTCGGCGCTGCACCAGCGGGCGGGGGTGGGCATTGCCGTGGCGCGCGCGGCGCGGCGCCTAGGGTATGCCGAGCAAGCACTGCAAGTATTACTGCCCTATGCCCGCACCCACTTGCGGCTGCACCAGCTATACTGTACGGTATCTGCAAGTAATGAGGCGAGTATCAAGCTGTTCGCAAAAATAGGATTTTTCCAAGTAGGCGTGCGGCGCGACTGGCTGCGTGCCGGAACCGGGGATGGGTGGCAGGATGCCGTAGAAATGCAGCTATTACTTAGTTAGCTGGCCACAACCAGAAAGCAGGGTAGGTACTTTACCGAGATGTATCCTTTTTAGGGCACTCTCCGTAATAGGATATGAAAACCACCTACTGGACGAATTTCCCGGCAGCTCTGGACTTCTCGCGCTTAATTCCTGTTTTTTTTCATGCCGCTTTCACCCTCGGCGGAGGTCTCCGCACGTGCCGCCACCGCCTCGGCCACCCAACAGGCCGCCTCGACCAAAATACCCTATTTGTTGCCTGATGTAGTGTGTTTTGCGCACTTGCACTGGGACTTTGTGTGGCAGCGGCCCCAACACCTGATGACGCGCTTTGCGCAGCAGGGCCGGGTGTTTTACGTAGAGGATGCCTTTTACCATGCCGACGACTTTGTGGAGCCGCACATGGAAGTGAAAGAGCGGCAGCAAGGTGTGAAAGTGCTAGTGGTGCACCTGCCCAATAAGCTGCAAGGTCAGGAAAAAGCCAGCGAAGAAGCCCAGTACCAAGTGCTACGTCAGTTTTTTGCCGACAACAGCATCAACAGCTACGTATTCTGGTACTACACGCCCATGGCGCTCAATAAGTCGCGTCAGTTCCAGCCTGTGCTCACCGTGTATGACTGCATGGACGAGCTGGCCCAGTTCAAGTTTGCGCCCCCGGAGCTGCGCGAGCGCGAGCAGGAGCTGTTCCAAAAAGCCGACCTCGTATTTACGGGCGGCCAGCGCCTGTACGAAGCCAAGCGCGAGCAGCACAACGATGCCCACGCTTTCCCGAGCAGCATTGATAAAGACCACTTTGGCCAAGCGCGCAGCACTACGCTAGCCGAGCCGACCGACCAAGCTAGCATCGCTCACCCCCGCGTCGGGTTCTTCGGAGTAGTAGATGAGCGACTCGACATTGAGCTGCTAGGTGAGCTGGCCACGAACCATCCGCAGTGGCAATTTGTCATTATTGGACCGGTAGTTAAGATTGACCCGGCCTCGCTGCCTCACAACGAGAACATTCATTACCTAGGGGGCAAAAACTACCAAGAGCTGCCCGCCTACCTGCGCGGCTGGGACGTAGCCACCCTGCTGTTTGCCCGCAACGAAAGCACTGAATTCATCTCGCCCACCAAAACGCCCGAGTACTTAGCCGCGGGCCGGCCGGTAGTGAGTACTAGCATCCGCGACGTGGTGCGCCCTTATGGCGAACTGAACCTGGTGCAGATTGCCGACGAACCCAAGGAGTTTGGCGCTGCCATTGCCCGGGCGCTGGAGCAGGGCAAGGATGCCGACTGGCGCACCCACACCGACGATTACCTGGCCACCATTTCCTGGGACCTGACGTGGCAGAATATGGTGAACCTGATGCAGGACCGCCTGAAAAATAAGAAAACCCCGGCAGTTGCAGGCGCTGCATTAGCATAGTAGTTTTCCAGCAAATTATTTGACTTTTTGTACTAGACATTTTCTAACCTTTTCCCAGTCAATACATCATGTTCGACTATCTCATTGTGGGGGCCGGTTTTGCCGGTAGCGTACTGGCCGAGCGCCTAGCGACCCGTAGCAACAAGAAAGTGCTCATCATCGACAAGCGCAACCACATTGGGGGGAATGCTTACGACCACTACAACGATGCCGGCATCATGGTACACAAGTACGGGCCGCACATCTTCCACACTAACTCGAAAGAAGTATTCGACTACCTCGGCAACTTCACCGAGTGGCGCCCTTATGAGCACCGCGTATTGGCTTCGGTAGATGGCCAGTTGGTGCCCATGCCCATTAACCTCGATACCATCAACAAGCTCTACGGCTTGAACCTGACCAGCTTCCAGGTGGAAGAGTTCTTCCAGTCGGTAGCCGAGGATGTGCCGGTTATCAAAACCAGCGAGGACGTGGTAGTGAGCAAAGTAGGGCGCGAGCTATACAACAAGTTCTTCAAGAACTACACCAATAAGCAGTGGGGCCTCGACCCCTCGCAGCTAGACAAGAGCGTAACGAGCCGTGTGCCTACCCGCACCAACCGCGACGACCGCTACTTCACCGACACCTACCAGGCCATGCCCCTGCACGGCTACACCCGGATGTTTGAGAACATGCTCAACCACCCGAATATTAAGGTGATGCTAAACACCGACTACCACGAAGTAGTGAAGTTCATTCCCTTCAAGGAAATGATTTTTACTGGTCCGGTAGATGAGTATTTTGACTTCAAGTTCGGCAAACTGCCCTACCGCTCGCTCGAGTTTAAGCATGATACGCTGAGCGAGGAGAAGCACTTGGCTGCCCCGGTAGTCAACTTCCCCAATGAGCACGCCTACACCCGCATTACCGAGTTCAAGGCCCTCACCGGCCAGTCGCACCCCAAAACGGCCATCGTGTACGAATACCCGCAGGCTGATGGCGACCCCTACTACCCCATTCCGATGCCGGAAAACGCTGAACTGTACAATAAGTACAAGAAAGCGGCTGACGAAACCCCTGGCGTGCACTTCGTAGGCCGCTTGGCTACCTACAAGTACTATAACATGGACCAGGTAGTGGCCCAGGCCCTGACGCTGTACAAGAAGCTGACCGACAAGGAGGAGGCCGCTAAGCCCGCCCGCCCGGCCATCGCCGGCTCCTCGTCGCTGGTTGAGAAGCTCATGAACCGCGAGCCGGCCAAAGAATAGTTTCCTTAGGCCCCGTTACGTACTAAAAAGCCCTGCCCATCCCGGCGGGGCTTTTTTTCTACTTTTCCATGGAAGCCTTTCAGATTAACATCCCGGAGCCCGTACTCACCGACCTGCACCACCGCCTAGCGCAAACCCGCTGGCCCGACGAAATCGAAGATGCCGACTGGGACTATGGCACCAACCGCGCCTATCTGCGGCAACTGGCCGACTACTGGCAGCACGGCTACGACTGGCGCACGCAGGAAGCCAAGCTAAACCAATTTCCGCACTACAAGGCCGAAGTAGCTGGCTTGGAGCTGCATTTCATCCGGGTAGAAGGGAAAGGGCCCAACCCACTGCCGCTACTGCTCACCCACGGCTGGCCCGACTCGGCTTTTCGGATGACGAAGATTAGTCCGCTGCTCACCGACCCAGCGGCACACGGCGGCCAGGCAGAAGACGCCTTCACGGTAATCGTGCCGGACCTGCCGGGCTACGGCTTTTCGGCTAAGCCCAAGGAAAAAGGGTACGACCCCACCCGCATGGCCGACGTGTTGCACGAGCTGATGAGCAAGACCCTAGGGTACCAGCACTACGTGGCCCACGGCGGCGACTGGGGAAGCAGCATTACCGAGCAGTTGGCGCTGCGCCACGCCGGCGCGGTACAGGCCATTCACCTCACCGACGTGCCCAGCACCCACGCCAAAACGGCTGATAAGATGCCCAACCTTTCGGCTACCGAAAAAGCCTGGTTGGCGAAGAATAAGGTTTGGCAAGAGAAAGAGGCGGGCTACCAGAAAATCCAAGGCACTAAGCCTGAAACGCTGGCCTACGGGCTGAACGACTCGCCGGTGGGCCTACTGGGGTGGATTATTGAGAAGTTTCACGCCTGGAGCGACAACGACGGCAACATCGAGCACACCTTTCTCAAGGACGACCTGCTCACCAACGTCATGATTTACTGGGTGACGCAAAGCATCGGCTCGTCCATTCGGCTTTACTACGAAGCCATGCACAACCCAGCCCTAGGGGCCCCGACCCACACCAAGGTGCCCACTGGCTTTGCCATCTTCCCTAAGGATATTACGCCCGCCCCACGCGAGTTTGCCGAGCGGTTTTTCAATGTGCAGCAGTGGCACGAGATGCCCCGCGGCGGTCACTTCGCCGCCTTCGAAGAGCCCGGCCTGCTAGTGGCCGATATGCGCGAGTTCTTCCGGCAGTTCCGGCCCTAGGGCCCGCATAGTGGTCAAGAGTGCCTGTGCTCTCGGTAGATAAGGGCTTTGCGCAAGCTGCCACGGTGGCAGCTTGCGCAAAGCCCGCACTCTTTTTGAAGGGCTAATGTTTCAGAATGTGCGGCTGTCGGCTTGCTTTAGCGGGCAGAACGTAAATTTGTCGGGAACGCGCCGCTTTAGTTTAGAAAATAATACCCAGATGTTAGACTTCCTTGGTAAAACCGTCGCCAAGCTATTTGGCTCCAAAGCAGAGAAAGACCTCAAGGACGTAGTGCCCTACGTAGGCCTCATCAATGCCGAATATGCCAAACTGGCCGGCCTGACTGACGACCAACTGCGCCAGCGCACCCAGGAAGTCCGCCAGCAGATTGACCAGCAGCTTAGCGGCCTCGACGGGCAAATTGGCGGCTTGCACGAGCAGATTAGCTCGCAGCCGCAACTCGACGTGGCCCGCAAGGAGCAGATTTTCGAGCAGATTGACACGCTGGAAAAGCAGCGCAACAAAGACTTGGAAACTGCTCTGATGGCCGCGCTGCCCCAGGCTTTTGCCATTGTAAAGGAAACTGCGCGCCGCTTTGCCCAAAACGGCCAGCTAGTGGTAACGGCTACCGACATGGACCGCGACTACGCCGCCACGCACGCCAACGTGACCTTCCAGGGCGACAAGGCCATTTGGAGCAATAAGTGGCTGGCAGCCGGCGCCGAGATTACCTGGGACATGGTGCACTACGACGTGCAGCTGATTGGCGGCGTGGTGCTGCACCAGGGCAAAATTGCCGAGATGGCCACTGGCGAAGGCAAGACGCTGGTTTCGACCCTGCCGGCTTTCCTCAATGCCCTAGGGGGCCGCGGCGTGCACCTCGTAACGGTGAACGACTACCTGGCCAAGCGTGACTCGGAGTGGAATGCGCCGCTGTTCGAGTTCCACGGCCTGACGGTGGACTGCATCGACAAGCACCAGCCTAACACCGATGCCCGCCGCAACGCCTACTTGGCCGACATTACCTACGGTACTAACAACGAATTCGGCTTCGACTACCTGCGCGACAACATGGCCCGCGACCCGCGCGAACTGGTGCAGCGCAAGCACCACTACGCCATGGTGGACGAAGTGGACTCGGTACTGATTGACGATGCGCGCACGCCGCTCATCATCTCGGGCCCGGTGCCCAAGGGCGACGTGCACGAGTTTCTGCAGCTTAAGCCGCGCATTCAGCGCCTCGTAGACGAGCAGAAGAAGCTGGTGCAGAGCTACCTGGTGCAGGCGCGCAAGCAAATTGCCGAAGGCAAGACCGGTGCTACCGAAGATGGCAAGGATGGCAGCGGTGGCCTAGCCCTGTTCCGCGCCTACCGAGGCCTGCCCAAGAGCAAGCCGCTCATCAAGTTCTTGAGCGAGGCCGGGATGCGCGTGATTTTGCAGCAAACCGAAAACCACTACCTGGCCGACAACTCGCGCCAGATGCCGGAGGCTGACAAGCCGCTGTTCTTCACCATCGACGAGAAGAACAACCAAATTGAATTGACCGAGAAGGGCATTGACTTGATTACGGCGCAGGGCGAAGACCCGCACCTGTTCATCATGCCCGACATCGGGGTGGAGATTGCCAACATCGAGAAGAACAACGCGCTGACGCCCGAGGAAAAGCTGCACCAGAAAGAAACCCTGCTGCAAGACTACCAGGAAAAGAGCGAGCGGGTGCACACCGTAAACCAGCTGCTGAAGGCCTATACCCTGTTTGAGCGCGACGACCAGTACATCCTGAGCGAGCAAGGCAAGGTGATGATTGTGGACGAGCAGACCGGCCGCGTAATGGAAGGCCGCCGTTACTCCGACGGTCTGCACCAAGCCATTGAGGCCAAGGAAGGCGTGCGCATCGAGGATGCCACCCAGACCTACGCCACGGTGACGCTACAGAACTACTTCCGCATGTACCACAAGCTGGGCGGCATGACGGGTACGGCCGAAACTGAGGCGGGCGAGCTATGGGAAATCTACAAGCTCGACGTGGTAGTGATTCCGACCAACCGCATTATCCAGCGTAAAGACGACCACGACAAAGTGTACCGCACGGTGCGCGAGAAGTACAACGCCGTCGCCGAGGAAATACAAGCGCTGGTACAAGCTGGCCGCCCGGTGCTGGTAGGTACTACGTCGGTGGAGATTTCGGAACTCGTGAGCCGCATGCTGAAGCTGCGTGGCATTAAGCACCAGGTACTGAACGCCAAGCAGAACCAGCGCGAAGCCGAGATTGTGGCCGCTGCCGGTTACCCCGGCACCGTGACCATTGCCACCAACATGGCCGGCCGCGGTACCGACATTAAGTTGCGCGAGACTTCGCGGGAGGCGGGCGGCCTAGCCATCATCGGTACCGAGCGCCACGAAAGCCGCCGCGTTGACCGCCAGCTGCGGGGCCGCGCCGGCCGCCAGGGCGACCCCGGCTCTAGCCAGTTCTTCGTTAGCCTCGAAGACAACCTCATGCGCCTGTTCGGCTCGGAGCGCATTGCTAAGCTCATGGACAAGATGGGTATGGAAGAGGGCGAAGTGATTCAGCACTCGATGATTACCTCGTCGATTGAGCGCGCCCAGAAGAAGGTCGAGGAAAACAACTTCGGCATCCGCAAGCGCCTGCTGGAGTACGACGACGTGATGAACGCCCAGCGCGAGGTGGTGTACCGCCGCCGCCGCAATGCCTTGTTTGGCGAGCGTTTGGAGCTGGACATCCTGAACCTCATTTACGACGTGGCCGAAGACATCGCGGCGGGCCACAAGAGCACCAACGATTTCGAGGACTTCAAGCTTTCGGTTGTTAAGGACTTTGGCTACGACACGCACATCAGCCAAGGCGAGTTTGCTGCGCTGCCTGCGCCGCAACTCACGCAGAAGCTCTACGACGAAGCCGTGGGCTACTACGACAGTAAGAGCGAGCACATTGGCCAGAACGCCTTGCCGCTGGTGAACGACCTACTGAGCCAGAATACGCCTTACGAGAACATCGCGGTGCCCTTCACCGACGGCCGTAAGCACACGCAGGTAATTGCTAACCTGCGCCAAGCCCAAGCCACCAACGGCCTCGACATCGTGCGCCAGATGGAAAAAGGTGCCGTGCTCTCGACCATCGACGAAGCCTGGACCCAGCACCTGCGCCAGATGGACGACCTGAAGCAGGTGGTGCAAAACGCGGTGTACGAGCAGAAAGACCCGCTGCTGGTATACAAGTTTGAAGCCTTCGAGCTGTTCAAGCGCATGCTGGGCAAGGTGAACCACGAAACCGCTAATTTCCTGTTCTACGCCGACGTGCCCGTGGCTACCGAAGCTGGCTTTGCCGAGCCCGAGCTGTACTTCGACGACGAGCTGCCCGCTCCGGCGCCCCAGCCCAAGCTGCGCGCCGAGAAGGAAGTTTCTGATACGTCGCTCGGGGCTGGCCCCGAAGACGTGGAGCAAGCTGCCGAGCTGGGCCTGAACCCCCAGACAATGAGGCAGGAGCCTATGCGCAGCCAAAAAGTGGCTAACCGCAACGACAAGGTGACGGTGCAGTACATGGACGGCACCATGAAGCGTGACGTAAAGTATAAGACCGTTGAGGAAGACCTCGCTGCTCAGCGCTGCGTGCTGGTAGAAGAGGCATAGGGAGTTAGCCGAAAAGCCAAATAAAAAGGCCCGCGTAAGCGGGCCTTTTTTGCTTAGCTGCATCTAAGCTACAGACACTCCTCCGCGCGCTGGTTAACCGCCGCACCCCCTAGGCCGTACCTTTGCCCCATGCCCGCGCCCGCCGACAACCTTGCTGCTACCATCGACCACACGCTGCTGCGCCCCGACTGCACCGAGGCGCAAATAGTGCAGCTCTGCCAAGAGGCCCGTGCTCAGGGCTTTGCCAGTGCTTGCGTGCCGCCGTGCTACGTGCCGGTGGCTGCCCGCGAGCTGAGCGGCTCGGGCGTGGCGGTGTGCACGGTTATTGGCTTCCCACTGGGCTACAATAGCCCTAGGGTCAAGTTCCGCGAGGCCGAGATTGCGCTGGCTGAGGGGGCAACCGAGCTGGACATGGTGCTTAACGTATCGGCGCTGAAGTCGGGCAACCTGGAAGCTGTGAAGGCAGAGGTAGAAGACCTGGCCGACTTGGTAGAGGTGAACGGCGCGCTGCTGAAAGTCATTATCGAAACTGCTCTGCTAACCGAGGCCGAGATAGAAACAGCCGCCCGCCTGTGCGCCGAGGCCGGGGCGCAGTTCGTGAAAACCAGCACTGGCTTTGCCAGCCGCGGCGCCTCGGTGGCCGACGTGGAGCTACTGCGCCGCGTGCTGCCCGACTACGTGCGCATCAAAGCCAGCGGCGGCATTCGCACCCGCGAGCAAGCCCTGGCCCTGCTGGCCGCCGGCGCCGACCGCCTGGGTACATCCAACGGCCTAGCCATCATCGAGAACAATGAGCCGACGCACTCCTACTAACCTTGCGCCTTTGCTGGGGCTGCTAGGGCTGATGGCCTGCGCCACCACCAAGCCCGCCGCCCAAACTGCGCCCGTTGCCGCCGATACCGCTACTGGCACGGCTGCGCCTGCCGTTATTGGTAATGGGCCCGCTACCGAGGACCTAGCCAAGTACCGAGCGGTGTTTACGCTGCCGCCGGCCTCGGGAGCCGTGGCTGCCCCTAGGGCCACCGCGCCCCCCAAGGCCGTTGTGGCCCCCGCGCCTACCAGCCAGGTAAATGCCCAGGTGGAACAGCGCCTGCGCGACCAAGCTTTCACGAACGAAAAGGTGAAGTACACCAGCGGCTACCGCGTGCGCGTGTACCTGGGCCTGGAGCGCGACCAGGTGATGAGCATTCGCCGCCAGATTATTTCCCGCTACCCCGACGAAACCGATTACATCACGTTCAAGCAGCCCGTGTACCGGCTCTACATCGGCGACTATGCCACCAAGCTCGACGCCGCCCGGGGCCTAGTCCGCTTGCGCCAGTTCGCGCCCAAAGCCGAGCTAGAGCCTATGCAGGTGCTCGTAAACAAGCAGCCGTAAATCGCAGATTTAACGGATTTAACAGATTGCGCCGATACGCCCGCCTTGCCTGTGGCGGCGGGCTGGCTACGTGGTTAGTTAGGTCTTATAGCGACGCTAATCGAACTACTAGTTGTTGGGTGCTGATTCATAGTTGGATTGTCGTAGTTCTCAAAGTCTTTGTTGCCGTGTCACTTACCGTTGTTCCTCCCGCATCTGTGCTATCCGTTGAATCCGTTAAATCTGCGGTTGAGGCCCTAGGGCCGGAGCTATCGGCCATTCGGCAGCATCTGCACGCGCACCCCGAGCTGTCGTTTAAAGAGTATAACACCTCGGCCTACGTGGCGGGCAAGCTGCGCGAGTTGGGCCTGGCGCCGCAGGTGCTGGCCGATACGGGCGTGGTGGCCCTCATCGAGGGGCAGCCGGGCGGGCCGGTGGTGGCTTTGCGCGCCGATATGGATGCGCTGCCCATCACGGAGCTGAACGACGTGGCCTATAAATCGACGGTACCGGGCGTGATGCACGCCTGCGGGCACGACGTACACACCACCTGCCTACTGGGTGCCGCCCAGCTGCTGGCCGAGCGTCGCCACGAGTTTCAAGGCACCGTGAAGCTGATTTTTCAACCTGGCGAAGAGCTGCTGCCTGGTGGTGCCTCGCTGATGATAAAGGAAGGCGTGCTCGAAAACCCTGCGCCAGTAGAGGTGTTGGGCCAGCACGTGTTTCCGCGCCTGCCCGTGGGGCAGATTGGGGTGCGGCCGGGCCGCTACATGGCCAGCACCGACGAGCTGTATCTGCGCGTGAAGGGCCGCGGTGGCCACGGCGCCATGCCCGAACTGAACCTTGACCCCGTGGTGGTGGCTGCCCACATCATCGTGGCCGCCCAGCAGATTGTGAGCCGCCGCGCCAACCCCAAAATGCCCTCGGTACTCAGCTTCGGCAAGGTTATCGCCCAGGGCGCTACCAACGTCATCCCCGACGAGGTGTACATCGAAGGCACGTTCCGCACGCTCGATGAGAAATGGCGCGACGAAGCCCACCTGCACCTGCGGCAGCTGTGCGAGGGACTGGCCGCCAGTATGGGCGCCGTGTGCGAGCTAGAAATCCGGCGTGGCTACCCTTGCCTCGACAATAACCCCACCGTAACGGCCCGCGTGCGCGCCGCCGCCGAGCAGTACCTAGGGTCTGAAAACGTGATAGAGCTAGACCAGTGGCTGGCCGCCGAAGACTTTGCCTATTACTCGCAGGTGGCACCGGCGTGTTTCTATCGCCTAGGCACCCGCGCCCACGATGGCCGCTTTGCCGCCTCGGTCCACAACCCTACCTTCGATATCGACGAGGGCGCGCTGTCTATCGGCGCTGGCCTCATGGCCTGGCTGACTTTGCAAGAGCTGGCAACGGTACAGGAAGCCTAGGCCAGGGCAAGAAAGAACGTCATGCTGCGCTTGCTGAACTATCTCTACTGAACAATACAGCGCGGTAGAGAAGCTTCAGCAGGCGCAGCATGACGTTCTTTGCAGTTATATGATTTATATTCTCTATGCGTAATGTTTAAGCAAGCAGCTATTCTATGTGTAAGTGGCCTGCTACTGGCAGCCAGCGGTGCCCAGGCCCAAACTACGGCACCGGCCTATGACCTTTCGGCCACGCACCGCTACGTGCAGGCCAGCCAGCTGTGGCCCCAGGTGCAGGCCGAATTCATCCTTAACTCGGGCGACTATGTGCTGCTCGGAGTGCAGGGCCGCCGCACGTTCGACGACATTGTGCACGATAACCGCAGCCTGGGGTTTGACGTGCGACAGCTGATGGCTGGCTATGAGCATTTTATAAGTGATGATGCTCGCTGGAGCTACGGCGCTACGGCGCGGCTGCTGGGTGGGGGCGGGCCGGTAGTCGTTATCCCGGAGGTGCTACTACGGCACCGCTCGCCGGTGTTTGGCGGCATTTACTTTGGGCAGCGGCTCAGCGTGGAGCGTGCCTTCAGCAGCGGGGCCAACCCGGCTCTGGAGAGTGGCCCTGCCGGGCAGTTCTGGACGCGGCTGCGCGTGGACGCCGAGCGCGAACTACCCCTAGGCAACGGGGGAGTATCCCTGCGCCCGCGCCTCAGCTACGAGGCGGCTACCCACTTGCGCATCCAAAAGGACGCTGGCGATGCTGAGGAGCGCACCATTCAGTTTACTAGCCTGCGCGCCGAGGTAGGGGTACGCGTAGCGCGGTTGGTCGATGTGACGCCGTGGTTTGCCCGCCAAACGCAGTACCTTGAAACGCTGCCGCAATATGATGCAAAGGGGAATCCTACGGCCGGCGGTAAAATCAATGGTGTATTCCCGACGTTTGGTGTCGACCTGCGCTTTACCATCATTCCGGCTGGTCTTGAGCAGAAGGAACACCAGCAACTGTCAACTCAATATTGAGGAAAGGTGCTAAAGTGTCTGCTATGTAAAAAGGGGATATTCTGCCTTTAAAGGAAGTGAAGGCACTTTATAGATTCTTTTAAAGAAGCTGATAACTGCATTCTTTAATCTATAAAGACATTTTGTCGTGTGCGTTGCCTCGGCACGAAGTTTATAGAGTAGGGTATGTCGCCGCTGTTAGTAGCGGCCTTCAACCACACCAAACACTTTATAAGCAATGGCAACCGTATTGTATAATTCCCTGCCTGCCCTGCGTCCTAATCGCGCTTTCAACTCGATGCTGAATGAGTTGCTGCGCGATGCCCAGCCGACTACTCCTAGCCCCTCTACCTCGTTTGTACCCGCTGCCGACATCTTCGAAACGGCTGCTGGCTATGAGCTGCATATAGCCCTCCCCGGCGTAGCCAAGGATGCTGTGAGCATCGACTTCCAAGATGGCCAGCTAGTAGTGAAAGGCAGCCGCCCGGCCCCGGCTACCGAGGGCGACGAGGCTCCCAAATTGCGCCGCGTCGAAACCCGCTTTGGCGAGTTTAGCCGCTCGTTCCGCCTGCCCGAAACGGTGAACGTGAAAAATATCAGCGCTGAGCTAGCCGATGGCCTGCTGCGCGTAACGCTGCCCTTCGATACCGAAAAGGTAACCAAGCAGCACATTGAAGTGCGCTAAAAATAGTCCGGAAAGCCCCCGCTAGGGGGCTTTTTTGGTACCAGAATTGTATAACTTAGCCTAAACGCAACGCTAGGGCACGAATCACGCTCTTTAGTGCGTTGCAAAGTAACCAGCCAGTTAGCCGATAAATAAGCGCGGTTAGGTCGAGATTGCCCTAGTACTTTTCGACGGGCAGTTGTTACTTCGTTTTAATATCCTTCTTTTTTCTCTTCTCACCCCAATGCAAGCAAAACACATGATGCTCGGGCTACTCACCTCGGCCGTACTAGGCGGGGGCGTGGCCGTAGGGGGGTATAAGCTGCTAGAAAATGAGCCAGGCACCCTGGCTCAGACTTCGGTAGCGTCGGACCCCCAGGTTCGTTACACATCGGCTATGCGGAGCAGCGCTTATGCTGCCCCCGAAGGGCTGAATTTCGTGGCTGCCGCCTCGGCCGTGACGCCCGCCGTGGTGCACGTTATGACCGAATATAAAGCCGACCCGCAGGTACAAGGTCGCAACCGGATTGCCCAGATGGACCCCTTCTTCCGGCAGTTCTTCGGTGATATTCCCGGCATGGACCGCCGCCAGCAGCGTGGGGGAGGTGGTGATGAGGAAGATGGCATGGGCGGTTCGGGCTCGGGCTCGGGCGTAATCATTGCCGCCAACGGCTACATCGTGACCAACAACCACGTGATTGATAAAGCGTCGAAAATCTCGGTGGTGATGGACGACAAGCGCAAGTTTGACGCCGAGTTGGTAGGGGCTGACCCCAGCACCGACCTAGCCGTGCTGAAAGTGAAGGCTGACAATCTGCCCTTCGTGAAGTATGGCAACTCGGACGACATAAAGGTTGGTCAGTGGGTATTGGCCGTGGGCAACCCCTTCAATCTGAACTCGACTGTAACGGCAGGTATCATTTCGGCTAAAGGCCGTAACATCGGCATCTTGGCCGCGCACAACCAGGATAAAGGTATCGAGTCGTACATCCAGACCGACGCCGTGGTAAACCCCGGTAACTCGGGTGGGGCGCTGGTGAACACCAACGGCGACCTAATTGGTATCAACTCGGCCATCTCGTCGCACACTGGCTCGTTTGAGGGCTACGCCTTCGCTATTCCGAGCGCTATCGTGAGCAAAGTGGTAGACGACCTGCTGAAGTACAAGGTGGTGCAGCGCGCTATGCTCGGCGTGAGCTTTACGGAAGTAGACGCCCGTCTGGCCTCGGAGAAGAAGCTGAACTCGCTGAACGGCGTGTATGTGCAGGGCTTGGTACCGAACAGCGCCGCTGCACTGGCTGGCCTGAAAATGGGTGACGTAATTACCGACATCAACGGCTTACCGGTGAACACCTCGGCCCAGTTGCAAGAGCAAGTAGCTCGCTTCCGCCCTGGCGACAAGGTGAAAGTTGGTTACCTGCGCGGCGGTAGCAAGGAGCAAACCACGGCTACGCTGTTCAACGCTTCGAACACAACCGCAGTAGTGCACGAGATGCCAGCTCTGGCTAGCATCAAGTATGAAGGTGCCAAGATTGGGCCGGTGAGCAGCAAGCTGCAAAACCAGCTCGGTATCGAAGGCGGCGCCCAGATTACGGGTGTCGACAACAGCAACTTCCGCGAAACGGGTATGGGCGATGGCTTCATCATCACCCGCATTGACAAGAACAAGGTGACTAAGCCCGCCGACGTGCAAGTGTACCTCGACCAGGCTAAGGATAACTCGGGTGCGCTTGTAGAAGGCGTGTATCCCGATGGCCGCAAAGCCTACTACCCCATCGGCCGCGAATAGGCCCTAGGGTATCACTAAGTACGAAAGCCCCCGCCAGCTACTGGCGGGGGCTTTTTTTGGTTCGAGCGGAGCGCTAGTACCGGCTGCTGGCTACCAGCCACGCCCTGGTATCGCGAAGCCTAGCCATAAAATGTTAATTCACGTAAAAGCCAATTTTCAGCCAATAATATCGATACTTTAAGCTATGCATTCTATTGCTAGTGAGATTTTTACGCTTGATTATAACAGCTTCCAGCGGGTGCTGGTGGCCCGGTGGCTGCAGCCCACGGAGCTAGCCGATATCAAGGCCAGCTACGAGGCTGTGTTAGCGGCGGCCCAGGCCAATAATAATTGCCGGCACTGGCTGCTGGATGTGCGCCGCCGATCCGTTGGCGACGCGGCTGGGCTAGCATGGTTTCGGCAGGAGTATAGCGGGCGGTTAATGCCTACGCTGGGCGGGCCGGTATCTATAGCCTACTTCGCCATGATAGACCAGGCGGCCGCTCTACAGCTAGCGGATGTGAGCGACAGCATTGCAGAAGGTGAGAAGAAGGGCGGCCACTATTACTACTTCAACCGCGAGGACGAAGCCTTGGCGTGGCTGGCCAAGCAGCCCTAGGGCTAGCCGCGGGGGCGGTTTACCTTTGGTAAGCATTCTACCACCCTCACCCCCTACCGCCCCATGAAGCAGGCCCTCGAAGAAGCTAGCCGTCGCGACGTAACCGTTAAGCACCCGCACGCCGACCCCCACGGTATTCAGGACGTGCTACACCAGCTGGGCATTGGGGCCGAGGTGCCCGCCTACAGCACCGGGCGGCAGTGGGGCGGGGCGGGCCAGCAGTTGCGCCCCGTACACTCGCCCGCCGATGGCCAGCTAATTGCCCACGTAGCCGAGGCTACCCCGGCCGACTACGAAGCCGTGCTGCAAGCGGCCCAAGCAGCATTTACGAAATGGCGGCTAGTGCCAGCGCCGCGCCGGGGCGAGGTAGTGCGTCAGATTGGCCAGGAGCTGCGCCGCCACAAGGAGGCCCTGGGCAAGCTGGTGAGCTACGAGATGGGCAAGATTTTGCAGGAGGGCCTGGGCGAAGTGCAGGAGATGATAGACATCTGCGACTTTGCGGTGGGCCTGAGCCGGCAGCTGCACGGCCTGACTATGCATTCGGAGCGGCCCGCCCACCGCATGTATGAGCAGTACCACCCCCTAGGGGTCGTGGGCGTCATCTCGGCCTTCAACTTCCCGGTGGCCGTGTGGAGCTGGAACGCGCTGCTGGCCGCCGTGTGCGGCGACGTGTGCGTGTGGAAACCCTCGGAGAAAACGCCCCTCACGGCCGTGGCCGTGCAGCACATCCTGCAAAGCGTGCTGGAAAGCAATGACCTGCCCGAAGGCGTATTTAACCTAATACTGGGTGGCCCAGCCGTGGGCGAGATGATGGCCAAGGACGAGCGCGTGCCGCTAGTATCGGCCACGGGCAGTACCCGCATGGGCCGGGCGGTAGGGGCGGCCGTGGGCCAGCGCCTGGGCCGCGCCTTGCTGGAGCTGGGCGGCAACAACGCCATCATCCTCACCCCGCAGGCCGACCTGGAGCTAGCTATGCGGGCGGTGGTGTTTGGGGCGGTGGGCACGGCCGGGCAGCGCTGCACCACCACGCGCCGGCTCATCATCCACGCCAGCATTTTCGATGAGGTAAGCCAGCGCCTGCAGGCCGCCTACGCCAAGCTGCCAGTGGGCCACCCGCTGCAGGCGGGCACGCTGGTGGGCCCGCTCATCGACAACGACGCAATACGTCTATTTCTGGATGCCCTGGAGCGAGTGCAGCAGGAGGGCGGCACGCTGCTGGCGGGCGGCCAGGTGGTGAGCAGCGCCGAGCTGCACGGCGGCCACTACGTGCTGCCCGCGCTGGTGCAAGCCGAAAACCACTATGCCACGGTGCAGCAGGAAACCTTCGCGCCCATCCTCTACCTCATCAAATACGAGGGTGAAGTGACCGAAGCTATTGCGCTGCAAAACGCCGTGCGCCAAGGTCTGTCGTCGGCCATCTTCACGGGCAGCCTGCGCGAGTCGGAAGCATTTCTAGGGGCAGCGGGCTCCGACTGCGGCATAGCCAACGTGAACATTGGCACTAGCGGCGCCGAGATTGGGGGCGCTTTCGGGGGCGAAAAAGAAACCGGCGGCGGCCGCGAATCGGGCTCCGACGCCTGGAAGGTGTACATGCGTCGCCAAACGAATACCATCAACTACGGCACCGAGCTGCCGCTAGCCCAAGGCATTAAGTTTGACATTTAGGCGTTGTCCTGGCCAGTAAAACCTATACAGCCCGTCATGCTTTGCTTAGCATGACGGGCTGTTGTGCTTGTTAGCGAACCGGCACCCTAGGGCTGTGCTACAGGCCTTGCGTTTGGCGCACGACGTCGGGTAGCACCTTGGCGAGGGCTTCGGCCTGGGGGCGGGTGAAGTTGCCTTCCACCTGCACTAGCACGAAGGAATTGAGCGCGTCGGCCATGGAGCCGGTTGCTACTAGCTCACTCACCTTGTCGCCCGTGGTTTTGGCTACGTAGTTAAAGTTGGTGGGGCCGTCGCCCGAGGCTAGGGCCAGCGGGGTGTAGCGGTTGGCTTGCAGCAGGCCGTTAGCCTCGCTAAGCAAGCCCTCGCGGCTGAGGCGCTGGGCCGCTCCGGTGGTGGGCGCGAAAGTCATGACCCGTGCTTGCCGAATGCCGGTGATGGCGTTGCTTAGGTCGTTGCCGCCCAGTAGCTTGCCTACGCGCACCAGGGCCAGGCGCTGCAGAAAGTCGGCTGACCACTCGGCCGAGCGGAAGCCGGGCTGGTCATGGTATTTGTCGTAAAAGGCGCTCACCGAGCGGGCTGGATTGCCGGGGCCGCCGGCGCGACAGCCGGCTAGCAGCCCTAGGGCCAGGAGCAAGGCCAAGAGGCGCAGGCCCCAGGCCGACGGGCGGTTAGCGCTAGTAGCGGCAGAACAGAGATGGTGCATAATAGAAGCGGAAAAGGCACAAAGCAGGTAGGTGCCAAACGTCGGCCCCCACCTGCTTTGTGCGTGGTAATGCTAAATAGGGGCGGCTTAGCTGTGCGAACCGGCCGTGGAGCCCTCGTCGGTGGGGTCGGTTTCGCCGCGGCGCTGGCCCTGGCGGTCTACCGGGCCCTCACCGGCCGTGATTTCTTGGTCTTCATCGTCCGAAACGTACACGTTGGAGGTGGGGCCTAGGCCACCATTGCTGGTCGATAAATCAGCCTCGGCCTCGGCAAACTTGAGGTTGAGCAGCGAGTCGGTGTGTAGGTCTTCGGGGTGCTGGGAATCCTTCTTTTTCTGGTCGGCCATGTGGAAAAGCCCGGCCGCAAGGATGTGACGGGCGGCCCGGCCCTAGGGTGTACGCGCCTGGCAAAGCTGGGTTGGGCCTAGCCGCACTACTCAAGCGAAGCTGCTCGGTGCTACTGTGCCGCGCCCCCGGCGGGTACTTTTGCGAAAATTATCTCCGCCATGACCCGAACCAGCCCCCCAACCGATTTCGACCCCCAGCACAACCCTTGGCAAGTCACCAGCACCGAGCCCAAGTACCAAAACCCCTGGATTCGGGTGCGCGAAGACCAGGTAATCAACCCCAAGGGCGGGGCCGGCATCTACGGCGTGGTGTCGATGAAAAACAAAGCCATCGGGATTGTGCCGGTTGATGCTGAGGGCAATACCTGGCTGGTGGGCCAGTACCGCTACACCCTAGAAGAGTACAGTTGGGAAATTCCAATGGGGGGCGGCCCCATAGAGCTAGATGTGCTGGAATCGGCTCAGCGCGAGCTGCGCGAAGAAACCGGCCTGCTCGCCGCCCGCTGGACGCACATCGCTCGCCTGCATACTTCTAACTCCGTCACCGACGAGGAAGGCTTCGTGTTTCTGGCCCAGGACCTGACCCAGGCCGAGTGGGAGCCCGAAGAAACCGAAGACCTGCGCCTCTGGAAGCTGCCCCTCGCTCAGGCCGTCGAGCTGGTTATGAACGACACCATCACGGACGCCATCTCGGTAGCCGGCCTGCTGAAAGCAGCCAAGCTGCTGGGTATTGGTTGGTGAGGGGGTAGGGATGATTGGTGAGGAGTACGTGGTGTTGAGCGCGCTGACGCGTTGCTGCGCGATACCCTAGGGCCGCTGGGCAGTAGAGAGGCTTCGACCGTGCAGACGCTGGATGAGCAGATTTATCAGATTCACAATCACCCTCATCAGCCATTATTCACCCCTAACAAGCAACAATCGCCCAAAACGTACCTTTGCCGCTGTATGCGTGATTTTTTTCGCTATATCGGCCAGCGGCTCTACACTACCTGGGCTACGTTCTGCTTCGTGCTGCCGTTTTTCGTCACCTACCCGGCGCAGTTGGTGCTGGTGCGCAAGCCCGCCTGGCGGCGCTACCTGCACGCCATTAACCGCTTCTGGGCCCTTTTTTCGACGGTTACCTGGGGCGTGCCAGTGGATGTAGTGAACGAAGGCCCACCGCTCAAAGACCAGCCCTGCATTTACCTGGCCAACCACACGTCGTTTGTGGATATCCTGCTGCTATTCCGCGACATTCCCGGCTTCGTCAACATCATGGGCAAGGACTCGCTGGTAAAGTTTCCACTGTGGGGCAAGATATTCGGACAAACCTATATTCCCATCAACCGCAAGACGGCCGTGGGCCGGGGCCGCGCCACCGCCCAAGCCCGCCAAAGCCTGCGCGATGGCCGCCCGCTCATCCTCTTTCCCGAGGGCACCATCGGCCCCAAGCCGGGCGAGGAGCTACAGCCATTTATGGACGGGGCCTTTCAGCTGGCTATTTCGCTGGGCGTGCCCATTATCCCGGTTAGCTTGCCGTTCACCCACAAGTTTATGCCCTCGGTAAGCGGCCTGCGCGTGCGCCACGCGCGGCTGCGCGCCGTGTACCACCAGCCCATCGAAACCAAAGGCCTGACTGAGGCCGATATTCCCGCCCTCAAAGCCCGCGTGATGGCCGAAATTGCCGACGACTTCGTGCCCGAAGGCCGCGGCATTCCGCCGGGCCGCAACTGGCGCGGCGAGCTGCCCGAGCCACCGGCGAAAGGGTAGGGGCTACCCGGCCCTAGGCCCATACTTATTCACATATCCACCGACTTATGAACACTGAAATCCTCCGCGGCCTGGCCCACCTCGCCCGCCTCGAATTTGACCCCGCCCGCGAGCAGCAAATGCTGGCCGACCTCAACGGCATTCTGGATTGGGTGGCCCAGCTGGAGAAAGTAGATACCGAAGGCGTGGCCCCGCTGGTGCATTTGTCGCACGAAATCAACGTGCTGCGCCCCGACGAAGCCCACAACACGGTGAGCCGCCCCGAAGCCCTACGCAACGCGCCGCGCCACGACTCCGATTATTTCCGCGTGCCCAAGGTGCTCGACTAGGGGCATTGGTAGCATCGCACGTCATGCTTTTTTGGCGTTTGCGCAGTCGCAGTATCTCTCCCGCGCCCCTAGGGTCGTTATGCAGGAAGATGCTCGGGCCGCGCAAACGCCAGAAAAGCATGACGTTTTAGTTTATTCCAGCACGTTTATACGCCCGCGGGCGACTTCCTGATTTTGCCAGCTATCTCTACTTTTTGGGCGCGTCTGCGCTTGCCGCTGCTCCTGGCGCTGCTGGCCCTCGGGGGCGCCACCTACGCCTACTTCGCGGGCGAAAGCGCCACGCTGCCCGTGCGCCTAGTGCCCCACCTGGCGCCGGTGCCCGTGGTACTCGACTCGGTAGCGGCCGGCCCAGCGTGGCTGCCGCTGCCGCTCAATGGTTACGTGGCCACGCTTACGCACGATGTGGGCGGCCCCTATACCCACCCCACGGCGGCCACACTATGGCTACTGGTGCTGGCGGTGGCCGTTGCAGGCTGGCTGGCAGTGGTGAGCGGGCTAGCGCGGCCGGCTTTTTTAGCAGGTACCGGCCCGGTTATTTTCCTACTGGCTTCGCTCAATGTAGATGGCCTAGGGCTGTTTGGCGGCAGCCGGCCCTACTTTTTGTGGCTGAGCTTGGGGCTGCTGGGCGCCGCCGCTTTTGGGCTGCACCTGCTGGGCGACCGCTTGCGCCTACCGGCCAGAGTGCTGGTAATGAGCGCCGTGATGGCCGCCCTAGGGGCACTCCTGGCGTGGAAGACCCCGCTACCGCCCGCCGATACGGCCTTGCAGCTAGCCGCCGAAGCGATGCCAGCCGGCGCCGCCCTCATCACCGTCCTGGTGCTATGGGTCGGCGTCGAGAACGTGCGGGCCTTACTGTGGTTCAATACCCAAGCCGACCGGCCCGAAGGCCGGTTTGGGCTGCTGCCATTTCTATTGGCCAGTCTGCTCTACCTGGGGGCGCTAGGCCTATACTGGTTCCAGGGCGGCGAACTGTCGCTGGGCTATGGCCTGCACCTCGACCCCTTGGTGCTGCTGCTGCCGGCCGTGCTCACTAGTGCCCTAGGCCTGCACCTGCGGGCACCTAGCTACGCCGGCTGGGTGCCTTACCCTGCCGCCCGGGCCCTGCTGGGGCTACTCACTGCGGCAGCAGCAGCGGCACTAGGCTACGCCCTCTACACTGTAAATGCGCCGCTGCTCGATGTCGTGCGCGATTTTAGCGCCTTGGCCTTGCTGCTGCTGGGTGCGGCGTTTTTGCTTTACACCGTGCTCAACTTCGGCCCGCTCATCCGGCAGCGCCTGCGCGTGTACCGGGTGGCGTTTGAGCCGCGGCGGTTGCCGTTCTACGCCGTGTACGTGCTGGGCGTGGGTGGGCTGGTAGTGGTGGGCACCCGCAACGGCTGGTCCTGGCTCGACCAGGTGCAAGCCGGGCGCTACTGCCTGCTAGGCGATGCCACCCGCCAGCAAAGTGAGGCCCGCCCCGCCGACTTGCCCTTAGCGCTGCTGGCCGAGCGCTACTACGCCGAAAGCGGCGACGTGCTCGACCGCTTCAACCGCCCAGCCCAGTTTGGCCGGGCAGCTCTTTACCGCTTCCGCGCCCAGTTCCAAAACGAGCAAAATGCCTTGCGCCGCGTCCTGCTGCGGCAGCCCGGCGACGAGAAAGCCAGCCTGCGCCTCACGGCGCTGCTCACCGGCCCCGGCGACTTTCTGGATGCGCTAGAGGTGCTTCGCCAGGCCCGCCGCCAGCACCCCAGCAGCTTCCCCCTCACCTCCGACCTAGCCCAGCTCTTCACCCGCTCGGCCCTTACCGACTCGGTGGCGCGCTACCTAGACCGTGCCGAGCGCCTAGCCCCCAGTAGCTCCGTAAGCCAAGCCAATCAAGTAGGCTTCCTGCTTAACCAAGGGCTGTACCCTGCCGCTCGCAAGCTGGCCGCTGGCTTCAAGGCTTCAACTACTACGCCGGCCCTAGGGGCCAATGAAGCCCTGCTACGCTTACTCCCTCCCACCACACCCACGAGCAGTGCTAGCATGGCTGCACCTACTGCAGCTACGGCCCTAGACGATGCCTCTTTTGCCGAGGTGTACGCGGCGGCGCTGGCCGTAGTGCGCACTACTTCGCCAAGTAGCCAGTTGAAGTGGGCGGCGGCCCTCGGCAAGCTGGCTACTCATCCCACCAACGAAGCGTACTACGAGCAACTGCTGTACGTGCAAAGCCTGCTGTTGCACGCTGCCGGCCAGGAGCTAGCGGCTCGCCAGGCACTGGCTCCGTTAGCCGCCGGCACCAGCAAGTCGGCTGCTTACTACCAATACGTACTAGGAATCTGGCAAGTGCAGCAGCAGCAGTATAGCACGGCCGCCGCCCAGTTTGGCCATGCCGCCGACCTCGGCAATGCCGAAGCCCGGCCGGCCCACGTATGGACACTGGTGCTGGCAGGCCAGCCCGACTCGGCCCGCGCCGTGGCCCAGCGCCTGGCTACCGACACTTCTAGTCGCCTGGTTGGCCAGCAGTTGGTGGCTCGCCTGGCTACTGGGGCCAACCAGCCGCCGACCGTCGCGCCAGCTACTCGGCCGCTGGCAGGGGCGGCGCTGCTAGCCGAAGCGCAGGCCCTGGAAGCGGCTGGGAAGCCCGACAGCGCCGCCCGCCGCTACCGCCGCGCCGTGGCCGAAGCGCCCTTTAATGCCACACTGGCGCTAGCCGCTGGCCGTTTCTTCACCGCCCAAAACCAGCCCGGCAATGCCTACGACGTGTTGCAGCGCGGCTTAGCCGAAAACCCCGACGACCCCGCCCTGCTGCAATCCTTTGCCCTGGCCGCCGCCAGCGCCGGAGTAGCCGAGCTAGGCCAGTCGGCACTAGCGCAGTTGCGGCCGCGCTTGGCCCCGGCAGCCTATACTGCGCTGATGGCGCAGTTTGAGGCTCGGCGCCGGGCGCACGCTGCGGCCGCTGCCGAGTTTAACGGGCCGGAAAGTGCTGGGGCAATGCAGCTGTAAACCGGGCCCTAGGGTAGGATGGAGGCCAGCAGGCACGGCAGCAGTGAGCGCGGCGATGCCGTAAGTGAGCTTATTATAAAACTTAGCGTAATGCGTTTTAGCTGGACGCGATATGCCAGGGTAGTAGCCACTTTCGTGGCTGCGCCATTCCTTTGTACTGCGCCCTGGGGCTAGGCCGGGCGCCTCACTCGTTGCTTGCTATGCCCGTTGCTTCCTCCCCCTTCGTTATTCAAACCCAGGACATTGCCAAAGAGTACGTGATGGGCACCGAGCACATCCACGCCCTGCGCTCAGTGAGCATCGACATTCGGCGGGGCGAGTACGTGGCATTCATGGGGCCTTCGGGCTCGGGCAAGAGTACGCTCATGAACATCGTAGGCTGCCTCGATACGCCCAGCAGCGGCAGCTACGTGCTAAACGGGAACGACGTGAGCCGCATGAGCGACAACCAGCTGGCGGAGGTGCGCAACAAGGAAATCGGCTTCGTCTTCCAGACGTTTAACCTATTGCCGCGCTCCACGGCCCTCGAAAACGTAGCCCTGCCGCTCATCTACGCCGGCCTCAGCAAGCGCGAGCGCACCGAGCGCGCCCTCGAAGCCCTGCGCTCGGTAGGCCTAGCCGACCGCGCTGGCCACCGCCCCAATGAGCTGAGCGGTGGTCAGCGCCAGCGCGTAGCCATCGCCCGCGCCCTCGTTAACGTGCCCAGCGTACTGCTGGCCGACGAGCCCACCGGGGCCCTCGACTCGAGAACGAGCTATGAAATCATGGGCTTGTTCGAAAACCTCTACGCCAAGGGCAATACCATCATCATGGTAACCCACGAAGAGGACATTGCCCACTACGCCCACCGCATCGTGCGCCTGCGCGACGGCCTCATCGAAACCGATGAGGTAAACCACAACATCAGCAAGCCGCAGCTGATACATGCCGCGGAGTAGCCCGGACCGCAGATTAAACGGATTTAACAGATTACGCAGAAGCAGTTGTTGGGCGCGAGCTGCTTGCTCCGTAAGCAAGTAGTCAGCCGCGAAGGCCGTCGGCAGACGGCCTTTTTGCGTAAAGCTGCCCTAGGGCAGTTCATTGTGCCACCTGCCAGGCTTGGCTGCGATGCCACGCGCGTAGTCAGCCCGCCGCCGCAGGCTGGCGGGCGTATCCCCGAAATCCGTTAAATCCGTTACATCTGCGATGAAGATTTACACTAAAACCGGCGACAAGGGCCTTACCTCGCTTATTGGGGGCGTGCGCGTGCCCAAGTCTAGCCCGCGCATCGACTGCTACGGCACCGTAGACGAGCTAAACTCATACCTGGGGCTGCTGCGCGACCAAGACGTGAACGCGCCGCGCCGCGAGGTGCTGAAGGAAATCCAGGACCGTTTGTTCACCATCGGCTCGCACCTAGCCACCGACCCTGACCGCGAAACCCAGCGCCGCCTGCCCGACTTGCATACCGCCGACGTGGAGCTGCTGGAAACCGAGATGGACCGTATGAACGAGCATCTGACGCCGCTGCGCGAGTTTGTGCTGCCGGGTGGGCATCCGGCCGTGTCGTTCGGGCACGTGGCGCGCTGCGTCTGCCGCCGCGCCGAGCGCCTCGCCGTGCAGCTAAGCGCCGAAGCGCCAGTAGAAGACCTTATCCTCATGTACCTCAACCGCTTGTCGGACTATCTATTTGTGCTGAGCCGCCAAATGGCCCACGACCTAGGGGTGCCTGAGGTAACCTGGAAGCCACGGGTGTAAGCCCGGCCTGGGGCGTCGCGGCCAGCCGCCGTACCTTGCGCCCTCAAATCCCACCCTGCACTCTTTACCCCTCCTCTCGACTGCCATGCTCGATACTTTCGCTATTGACATTCAGCCCGTCGCCACCTCGCGCATCAGCGAGATGGACCCGGAAAACCTAGAATTCGGCAAGCTTTTCGCCGACCATATGCTTACGGCCACCTACGCTAATGGCGAGTGGCAAGCCCCACGCATTCAGCCCTATGGCCCTCTAAGCATCAGCCCGGCCACTTCGGCGCTGCACTACGGCCAAGCCATTTTTGAAGGCCAAAAAGCTTACCGCCAGGCTGATGGCAGCGTAGCTATCTTCCGTCCCCAAGCCAACTGGCAGCGCTTCAACAAGTCGGCTGAACGTATGGCCATGCCCACGATTCCCGAGGACATTTTCGTGCAAGGCATGCGCGAGCTGGTGAAGCTCGACGAAGCCTGGGTGCCCAACCGGCCCGGTAGCTCGCTCTACCTGCGGCCCTTCATGTTTGCTACCGATGGCTTCCTAGGGGTACGGCCCTCAGCCACGTACCATTTTGGCATCATCAACTGCCCGGTATCGGCCTTCTTCGGTCAGCCGCTGCGGGTACGCTTCGAGCAGCAGTACGTGCGCGCCGCCGCTGGTGGGGCTGGATACGCCAAGAATGCAGGCAACTACGGCGCAGCTATGCTGCCCACCGCCTTGGCTCACCGCGAAGGCTACCACCAACTGCTTTGGACCGATGCCTCGGAGCACCGCTACGTAGAAGAGTCGGGTGCTATGAACGTTATGTTCGTCATTGACAATAAAATTGTTACCCCAGCCGTGTCCACCTCCATCCTTGATGGCATCACGCGCCGTTCGGTGCTGGAGCTGGCTCGCGAGTGGGGCTTGCCCGTGGAAGAGCGCCGCGTATCGAGCCTGGAAATAATGGAGGCCCTAGGGGCCGGCAAGCTGCAGGAGGCTTTCGGGGTAGGTACTGCTGCCACCATTGCGCCCATCGCCGTCATCGGCTTCGAGGGCGAAGACCATGAGCTACCCGCTGTGCCCGCCGAGGCCTTTTCGAAGCGGGTGGGCGCCGCCCTTGAGGCTATTCGCACCGGCCACGCCTCCGATACTCACGGGTGGATGCTAGCAGTATAGGGGCAACGTCTTTTAGTAAGTACGCGGCCAGCCAGAATCTCTGGCTGGCCGTTTTTGTTCGACCTTTACATGCTTTTGCGTAAGCGCCACTGGGGCATTACGCAGTTACCCATTTTTCAATTACAGATGACCCAAGACCAGATAAGGGACTTGAAGGGCCGCGCCGAGGCCCTGAGGAGGTATCTTTGACTACGATACGCGTAAGGAGCAGGTAACTGCTGCCGAGGCCGAAACCCTAGCCCCTGATTTCTGGGACGACTCAAAGGCGGCTGAAGCGAAGCTCAAAGAAATCAAAAGCATCAAGACCTGGACCGACGACTACGAGGCCGTGCAAGCCGCCGTAGCCGACACCGAGGTGCTCTACGATTTCTATAAAGAAGGGGAGGCTAGCGAAGGCGATGTCCAAGCCGAGTACGATGCCACCCAGGCCAAAGTAGAAGCGCTGGAGTTTAAGCGTATGCTCTCGGATGAGGAAGACCAACTGCCCGCCGTGCTCGAAATAAACCCCGGCGCTGGTGGCACCGAAAGCCAGGACTGGGCCGAGATGCTGATGCGCATGTACATCATGTGGGGCGAAAGCCATGGCTTTACGGTGCGCCAACTCAGCTACCAGCCCGGCGAGGGCGCGGGCATTAAGTCGGCCTCGCTGGAGATTGACGGCCCTTTCGCTTACGGCTACCTCAAGAGCGAGATTGGCGTGCACCGGCTGGTGCGCATCTCGCCCTTCGATAGTAGCGGGCGCCGCCACACCTCGTTCGCGTCGGTGTTCGCCTATCCCGTAGTCGATGATACGATTAACATCGAAATCAACCCCGCCGATATCAGTTGGGACACCTTCCGGGCCGGCGGCGCGGGTGGCCAAAACGTAAATAAGGTAGAAACCGCCGTGCGCCTGACCCACGCGCCCAGCGGCATCATCATCGCCGTGCAGATTGAGCGCTCGCAACTCATGAACAAGGAGCACGCCCTGCGCATGCTCAAATCGCGCCTTTACCAGCAGGAGCTGGACAAGCGCAACGCCGAGCGCGATAAAGTAGAAGCCACCAAAAAGCGCATCGACTTCGGCTCGCAGATTCGCAACTACGTGCTACACCCCTACAAACTCATCAAGGACCTACGCACCAGCATCGAGCGTACCGACGTGCAAAACGTGCTGGACGGCGACTTGGACGAGTATATCAAGGGATATCTGATGCAGAATTAAGCCGCTTAACTCAAAAGGCCCTAGGGCCTTAACTCAAAAAGGGCTGCCCAATGGGCAGCCCTTTTTGAGTTATTAGCTGTGCAGGACAATTACTGCGCCCAGAACAGCTTAGTGTATTGTGTAATGCCAGCCGGAACGTTAGCTGCATTAGTGTTCAACTCAGTCTGTGGGTAGAACAGACGAGCTGGGAATTGGGTAGTAGCGGCTTGCAAAGAAATGGGAATGTTTGGCAAGCGAGTACGGCGGAAGTCATCCCATCCTTCAATAGAACTCCACACTACTTCCGCCAACCACTTCTGCGTAATAATTTTTTCCAGCGTACTTACCGTCCGCGTACCCGACGTGATGTTACCATAAGCATCAGTTTGAAGCGTGGTCGTAGCCGTCCAATCTACGAGGCCATTACCTGCATTAGCTGCCAGGTAAGCCTCTGATTGCGTAGTAGGAGCTACGGTAGCTGCACTGCTCGAAGAAGTAGAAGTACGGAAAGCCGTCTGGAAAGAAGCGCGAATGCCGTTTGTGTAATCAGATTGAGCATCACCCGATAGCAGACCGCGGAATTCAGCTTCCGACTTCGAAAACAGGTGCTCAGCTAGCAGCATGAGCGGAGTGGGTTGGCTAGCACTACGCAGGAACTCACCACCCACCAGCATAGTCGAGCTAATCGTGGGGTCGGGCGATGACTTTTCTCCTGGAATAGCGCCCGTGTAGCGAACAAAAGCAGTCGTGCTGTCCCGCTTATACTGCTGCGTAAGGCGCGCGTCCTGCTGGTTTAAGTTTAGGTTTAAGTAGTAGGTTGTGGGCAACGTAAACCGGTAAGTCGATGTAACGTTGGTCGTACCTACGGCAAAGCCATAGGTATTGTAGAACGGGTTTTGTTGACCACTGTTGGCTGCATAGTTGGGCTGAACCAGCACGTCGGTGGTGATGAATCCGCCATCGGGCGAGTTCAGCAGCGCCATCTCCGTTTTCACGTAAGCATTTAGCGTTGCGTCGCTAGTAGAAGACTCACGCAGTAGGATGCGTAGGCGCAGGCTGTTAGCAAACGCCTTCCACTTACTCATATCACCCCCAAATATCACGTCTTCCCCAGCGGGCTTCGTTGCTTTAGTGGCGTTGTTGATGTCGGTAACGGCGCCTTTTAACTGCACCACCAGGTCCTTATAGATATCCTGTTGTTTATCGAAAGTAGGCGAGGTGTTAGCTAAGCCCTGGTTCGCGTTGGTATATGGGATGTCACCATACTCATCCACTAGCAGCAGAAAGTTGTACACCTTCATGATGCGAGCGATAGCCGCGTGGTTGGGGTACGAACTAGCCATCGCGCTGGTTTGAATCAGCTGATAGTCCTGAATGTTATCGTAAGTGTTACTCCAAAGCCCCTGGTAGTAGGTGCTCGAGTAGTTGTAGGTACGCTCTTCGTTATAGCCGCTTACTGCGTTCGACTTACCCCAGTAGCTGGCTGCATAGCTACCATAGGCATTGTAGCTAGTGTAGTTAGCTGCCGTCACCGTTTCCGCGTTAGCCAACAATTGCGGCGGCGTTACGGACGTAGCGAAGTTCGGATTAGTATTTACGTCGAGAAACGATTTGCAACTACTCGCTAAGCCAGTGAGTACCGCTGCAACTAGTACTTTAGAAAATGTATTCATATAGTGAAAATTAGAGCGTTACGTTGAGGCTAGCACCGTAGAACTTAGTAGGTGGCGTTTGCAGGAAGGTATTGATACCAACTGCGTTGCTACCTGCCGACGTGGCGCTGAACTCGGGGTCGGTATAGATGTTCTCCTTCGGAACCCAGGTAAAGACATTGCGACCGAATACCGCGATAGAAGCGCCTTTGATTAGACCAATTTTAGAAGCGATGCTAGCTGGGATGGCATACCCTAGTTGAACCTGACGAATTTTGAAGAAGGTTCCCGAAGTTACGTAGTTCTCCGAGATGCCGCGGTTCCAGGTAGTAGTGTTAGCCCAGAACTCCGAGCCGCCAGGGGTTAGGACACCACCAGTGCGGGGGGTATAGCTGCTAATGTGGCCATTGGTGTAAACTGGGTCTGCACCAGCATTAGGTGTATAGCTGGTTACGTTGCCGCTGGCATCAGTTACAGGGATAGCCGAATTTGGATAAGCGAAGTCGGCACGGCCGTATTGCGCGCTGCGAGCACCACCACCCGTGAAATCAAGGTCAGAGCCGATTGCGTTGTAAATCACGTAGCCGGTGCGTAGCTCGGCCTGGGCATCCAGCGTGAGGCCGCGGTACGAAATGTTGGCGTTGAAGCCGTACTTATACTTTGGTTGAGTATTGCCGAACAGTTTCAGGCCGGGGTCTCTCAGCGGTACGTAGCGCACGAGGCTGGCATCGTTGGGGTCGGTCACTTTCGTAAGCTTAACCATGCCATTGGCAGGGCTGCTTGGGTCATTTACACGCTGGTAGAAGGTACCCTGGATTTGGGGGTAAGCCATACCGGGCACTGCTACCAGCGAGGTAGCGTCGGTACCACCCGAGCCGCCTAGGGTCAGAATACCACCGGAGGCAGCAGGTAGTGATACAACCTGGTTGTTATTGTAGTTGAAGTTGGCTCCTACCGAAACGGTCAGACCGTTCTGCGTGCGAATAGGGGTCAGGTTCAGGTCTATTTCATAGCCTTCGTTTTTTACTTCCCCGGCGTTGAGTAGCAGAGTTTGGTAGCCGGTCGAGTACGGGATGGTGGTCGGGATAGTCTGGTTGTTAGAGCGCTGGTTGTAGTAGGTTGCGCTAAGGCCTACCGCCCTTTTCAGAAAGCTCAGCTCAATACCTGCTTCCGTCGAGCGGGTTTCTTCGGGTACTAGGTTCTGCTGTACTAAGCCACCATTAGCCGTGAAAGAGGGTACCGAGCCGAAAGGGAAGCCACCACCATTATTATAAGTGGGCGCTAGCTGAAAAGCGCCTCCTGATTCAGTAACACCAGCTTGCTGACCATTGGGTAGGAATACAGCACCATTAAGGTTAATTTGGCTCACTTTTGTGTAGCCGCCACGAATCTTACCGTAGTCCAAGAACGAAGCATCACGCAGGGCCGGAATTATGTTGCTGAATACTAGCGAAGCGTCCACCCCTGGGTAAACGAATGAATTGTTGCCAACAGCCAACACCGACACATTATCATTACGGGCCGAGCCATGCAGGAAGAAGAAATCTTTATAGCCCAACGTTAGGTCGGCGTAGAAAGCGTAAAGACGCGTCTGAAAACGTCTGCTATCACCATCGAGATTGCCGATGCGGTTGCTCAAGTTGATTAGTTCAGTAGCCGCAGGCACAGCCAGTGCCGTTGAGGCGGTGTAGGTATAACGGCTTTGAAGCGTTTGCACGTTGTTGCCCAAGATACCCTTGATGTTGAAGTTGCCGAAAGTCTTGTCAGCACTCAGGAATAGGTCAGAGTTTACGCGCGTCAGGTCGGAGCTGAGGTCGCGGTAGAAGCCAGGGTAAGGCGAAATCTGCTTTATGCTGTTGCTAGCCAGCGTAAACTTGTTCTGCGTGGTCAAGCTCTGTTGGTTGGTAGAAGTAGTACCCAGGCGGTACTGCAACCGCAACCAGTCGCGTACCCGGAACGAGGCGTTAATGTCGCCCTGCAGCGTATTACGCTTATCGCGCAGACGGTTGTAATCGATAATGAAATACGGGTTGTAGTAATAGGCGTTGTAGTAGCCGTAGTCCGAGGTGGCGAAGGGGTTGTTTGTGTAGTCCTTGTAAGACGTGAGCGGCGCCATCACCGAAGTGTTGAATACGTTCCAGTACACTGAAGTGCTTTGGTCAAGGTTCGAGGTAACATCGGACTTGCGGTTAATGTACGACACGTTGAAACCCACCGTAAGGCGGCCTATTTCGCGCGAAGCATTGAAGCGAAAGCTGTTACGGTCGAATACATCCTTGGGCACGATACCGTTGTTGTGTATATTCTGGTACGAAGCGAAAAACTTGGTCTTCTCGTCGCCCCCCGAAAAGGAAACGCCGTTCTGAGCCTGATAGCCCGTATTGAAGAACTTAGTTTTTTCGTCGGGGCGAGATACATAGGTTAGCTTTTGCACCGTGCCATCGGGTAGCGTGTAGCCGAAAGGCTGTAACGAGCCATCAAAGCGCGGACCATACTGTTGGTTTTCAAAGCCTTGATACTGATAGTCATAGTTCCTGTCAGGCGTGCCATCTGGTTTAAAGAATATACCTTGCTTTGCCTGGGTCGAGTTAGTATACCAGTCGGGTGAGCCAGGACCGAATTCCGTCTGAAATTTGGGCAGGAACGAGATAGACTCGAACTGTGAGGTATGAGAGAACGTCACCTGCGAAGAGCCAGCCTGACCCTTTTTGGTGGTGATGATAAGGGCACCATTAGAAGCCTGTGAGCCGTAAAGGGCAGCGGCATTGGCACCTTTCAACACGGTGGTAGAGGCAATGTCATCGGGGTTGAGGGCCCCGAGCACTTCATTGGTGGTGATAACCCCATCAATTACAATGAGGGCTTCGTTATTGCCTAGTAGCGAGCGAGTACCGCGTAGCGTTACGCGGGGAGTAGCATTAACACCGTTGTTCAGGGTCTGAATCTGCAAACCTGATACTTTACCGGCCAAGCCACTTACGAAGTTGGTAGGGCGAGCCTGTGTTACTTCCTTGCTATCGAGAGTGGCGGTAGCGTAACCTACCTCGCGCTCCTGGCGCTGCAGGCCTAGGGCACCCGTTACGACTACTTCGCCTAGTTGCTTAGCATCGGGGGCTAGGGCTACGTTGACGGCGCCTGCGCGGATGGGTTGCTCAATGGTGGTATAGCCAATGAATTGAAAAGACAGGGTTGTTGCGGAGGCGGGAACGCTCAGCGAATAAGCCCCGTCCACGTTCGTAGAAGTACCAATAGTGGTGCCTTTTACGATAACTCCTACGCCTGGCAGCCCTTGGCCATTAGCGCGGTCAGTTACGCGTCCTGAAACTGTCCGGTTCTGCGCCGCTGCTTGAAATAAGCAAACGAACGTCAGTACCATGAAGAGAAAAAAATGCTTCATGCTTTAAAAGATTGAAGTGAAGAGAAACAGCCAAGCTACGTAAAGAAGATTGTACCAAGTTTCGCGGACAAGTTATGACATTATTAGCGAATAGTTAATCAAGCAATGCCGCTTCAATTATGATGCAGATGGTTTTTAGGCCGTCTTAGTGCAGCGCTTACTAAGGCGATTAGGCGCGATGTCGGCCCCAGAAAAGCATAAACAGTTGTTCACCAATTGGCTAATCAAGATGGCTTAGCGCATAGATGGGCTGGACTATTTAGGTAGTGAATTCAGTGTGATAAAATAGGGTAGTTCTTCAAAGAATCTGGGCTAGCTTTAGTCAACGGTTTTATAGGCTGACGCAAGGGTGCGGCTTAAGCCAGCTGCTTTGGGTTTAGTGCGTGGTTGTTGGTTATTAAACATTATAATATATTAAATAGTATATAATAAATTAAATTAACATAGCAATACCTTGTCGGTGATTCTTCATGAAGCGTCTAGGGCTGCATCGCGGGCGACATAGCAGTAGCTGATTATAGGCGTTATGATTGAGTTTACTTCTGTAGGGAGCTTAGCTGTAAGGGTAGCAACTCCGGTGTCTTGAGCAGTGATGGGCTAGTAGCTATGGTACTTACAATCAGCTTTATACTAATAGCTATTAGAGGGGATGATTTAATGCTGGAGCGGCAAAGCACAGGCTGCTATTTAAGCCGAGCATTAAAAGCTAGCGGTGATATCAAGTAGTGCATTACCTAATGCCTTAGCCAACTAATAAGTTAGCTGAGCGGCTAAGGGCTCGCAATGTGTGGCTGAACGTGCAGGCAGGAGTCTAGATATAGGCGAGCGACAAAACGGAAAAGCGGATAACTATGAATTAGAGGGTAGCTCAGTATTGCTATATCAATTATGCATCTAAACTGTATAAGTGAATCTAGGAAAAACAAAAATTTCATTCAATACATCTACTACACAGTAAGCTTATAAGCTGATTCTTAAGATGAGAAGAGTTTAGTTTTAATGATGATGATTTAGTAAAGTTTGGATAATAATTATAAGCATAGCTTGGTTCATAAGGCTGCGACAGCATATTTTAGCAACTTCATAACCTCATCATCTTTCCCAAACTTCATTATATGAAGAAAACCTTACTCATGAGTTTGTTACTCATGTTTACCGTCTTTCATGTGGTGCTGGCCCAGACACGCACCATTTCAGGGCGAGTATTGGACGAGAACTCCAGCGAAGGTCTGCCAGGGGTAACCGTAGTGCTGAAGGGTACTACTACTGGTGTGTCTACGAGCACCGATGGTAGCTTTACTCTTAACGTGCCGCAAACCGGAGGAACACTGACTTTTAGTTCAGTAGGCCATGTAACGCAAGAGCGTATTATTGGTGCGCAGGCTAACTACACAGTAACTCTAACTCCTGATAATAAGCAATTAAGCGAGGTAGTCGTGACTGGATTTGGCGCGCAGCAAAGCCGCGCAGCCCTAACGGGTTCGGTAGCTTCGGTGAAATCTGCTCAGATTGAGAATCTACCAATTGCCAGTGTAGACCAAGCCCTACAGGGACGTGCTGCGGGTGTGCAAGTAACACAGAACTCCGGTACGCCCGGCTCAGGTATTGCAGTGCGTGTTCGAGGCGTAAGCTCCATTAATGGCAGTAACGAGCCTCTCTACGTAATCGATGGTCTACCCCTGACGGCTACTGGTAGCTTCTCTAACATTGGGGTAGGCAACCAGGGTACCAACGCGCTCTCCGATATCAACCCCAACGATATTGCTTCGATTGAGGTGCTTAAGGACGCTGCCGCAGCCTCCATCTACGGCTCGCGCGGTACCAATGGCGTAGTACTTATTACTACCAAGCGTGGTAGGGCGGGCAAGACGGATGTGACCCTGAACTACTACCAGGGTATCCAAAACATCATTAAGCGTCCCTCGTCGCTAACCGGACCTCAGCAGACGCAACTGTTTCTGGACATGGTGCAGAACCGCTATCCGGCTTCATCGACGGGTGTGATTTCAGCCTTTGGAGTTCCGTGGAGAAGCAATGCTGATTTGACAGCCTACATATTTGGGGGCAACGTAGGCCTGGACATGACTGCTGGCGGCCAGTATTTAACGCTGCCTTCGGGCCGTAACTACCGCGATATCACCAATTTTCAAGACCCGAATACTGCACCCAGCACCAACTGGGGCGACCAGGTATTCCGCACGGCCCCGCAAACCAACTACGAGCTATCCTTTGCTGGTGGGGCTGGCAACACCCGGTTCCGGGCTTCGGCGGGCTATTTTGACCAGCGGGGCATTGTCCTAGGGTCAGGTTTCTCGCGCGCTACTGCGCGGGTATCCGTTGATAATGACCTCAGCAAGAAGGTGCGCATGGGCCTAAGCATCGGCCTGAACCGCTCGGTATCAAACCGCATCAACAACGATAATAATATCTATGGGGTACTGAGTGCAGCTGTTCTGGTAGCCAGCGACATTCCGGTATACAACCCTAACGGTACCTATGCCAAAGACCCGGCAGCCTCGACCGAGAACCCTCTGGCTGCAGCTATCGAGCCCAACCTGACTAGCGTGAGTGCTCGCGTTATCGGCTCACAGTTCACCGAATTCGAACTGATTAAGAACCTGCGCTACCGCGCTACTTTCGGCCTGGACTACCTCACGTTCAAAGACGACACCTTCCTGCCCACGACTACTAACGCCGGCGTGGGTACTAATGGCTCGGCTTTTTCATCGTATCGGCAGAACGTTAATACGTATCACTTTAGCTCGTTCACCTACGACAAGACGTTTGGTGAGGCGCATTCTATTTCGGCTCAGGCCGTAATTGAGCTACAAAACAACGCTTTCAGCGAAACTTTTGCATCAGCTACCGGCTTTCCGGGCAACACCATTCGCCAGGTTTCCGCGGGCGCACTGCCCACTGCTGCCTCGTCGTCGCAGTCGGCCAACCGCCTGTTGGGCGGCTTCGTCCGGGCTACCTACGAATTCCGTAATCGCTATATTATTTCGGGTAGCATTCGCCGCGATGCCTCCTCGCAGCTTGGGGTAGACAACCGGACGGGCAACTTCCCGAGCGGCTCGGTAGCTTGGCGCGTGTCGGAAGAGGCCTTCCTGAAAAATAATGCCACGGTGAACGACTTGAAGGTACGCTTCAGCTACGGCCAGACCGGCAACGTGCGGGGCTTGGGAGACTTTGCAGGCCTAGGCCTGATTAACGCAGGTGCCAACTACATCCAAACCGGTGGTTTGGCCCTAGGGCAGCTGGAAAACCGCAACCTGGGCTGGGAGCGCGCCGAATCAATGGACCTCGGCTTGGACCTGGGCTTGCTGGGCAACCGCATCGTGTTTACGGGTGACTTGTACCGCCGCGATACCAAAGACCTATTGCTGGGCCGCCAACTGGCGGGTAACACGGGCTTCCTGAGCTACTCGGACAACCTGGGCTCTATGCGCAATGATGGTTTGGAACTGGGTCTGAATACGGTAAATATTCAAGCCAAGGAAGCTGGTGGGTTTGAGTGGACTACCAACTTCAACATGACCTTTAACCGCAACCGCATTACCCGCCTGGTAATCGCACCTTACGCCTCGGGCTTCGCCAACTGGGTAGAGGAAGGCCAGCCACTGGGCGCTTTCCGCGGCTATGTGGTGGATGGTATCTTCCAATCGCAGGATGACATTAACGCCTTGAATGCGAATGCCGTGCGAATCAACGGTGCGGGTTCACTCTACCAGGCGCCTTTGACCCGCCCCGGCGATATCAAATTCCGCGACCTGAACGGCGACGGCCGTATTACGGGCGACGACCAGCAGATTATCGGCAATGCCCAGCCTAATTACTACGGTGGCTTCACCAACGTGCTGCGTTTCAAATGCTTCGACCTGACCGCCTTCTTGCAATTCAGCGTGGGTAATCAGATTTACAACAACACTCGCCAGTTTTCGGAAGGGATGAACAGCTCGTTCGGTCAAAGCGCCGCCGTGCTTAATCGCTGGACGACTGCTAACACCAACACCACCGTCCCGCGCGCTGTGTACGGCGACCCCAACAACAACCGCCGCACCTCCACCCGCTTCGTGGAAGATGGCTCCTACGCGCGTCTTAAAAACGTAGTGCTTGGCTATTCGCTGCCCCGCACAGTGGCTTCGAAAATTAAGATGAACACGGCGCGTATCTACGTGCAGGCGCAGAACCTGGTGACCTTCACCAAGTATTCGGGCCTCGACCCCGAGGTAAACACGTTCAGCGGTTCGAACACGGCGCTGGGTACCGATTTCCTCACCTTCCCGCAGGCCCGCGTGTTCACGGGCGGCATCACGCTGGGCTTCTAACCTTCTGTCTGGTATACATCTTTATGCAAAGCTTTAAACACTATACCTGGCGGGCAGCCCTTCTGCTGACGCTGGGCCTAGGCAGCACGGCCTGCGATAAGGCCGTTGATATAGCCCCGTACAACTCGCTTGATGCCTCAACTGGCTTTAAAACTCCCGGCGATGTAAATGCCGGTCTCATTGGAGCTTACAACACGCTGCAGAGCGCTAACTACTACGGGTTGCGCTATCCCCTGTTTGCTGACTTGCAGGCTGATAATGCGCGCTGGACGGGGACGTTTCCCACGTTCTCTCAGATTGCGAATAACTCCATTCTGTTTGACAATGTGGAGCTTACCAATATCTGGAACACTATTTATTCAGGTATTAACAACTGCAATTACATCGTTCAACAAGCCGACTTGGTGAATGATGCAACCTTCAACAAGAACAACGCGCTAGCCGAAGCGCGGGCGCTGCGGGCTTTCCATTATATGAGCCTGCTGGCCTGGTGGGGTGGCTCTCCGCAGGGCTATGGCTATTCGGGAGGCCTAGGGGTGCCGTTGCGCCTGACGCCCACGACTAACATCAACGATGGGGCCATCAACCCAATTGCCCGCTCATCGGAAGCAGAAGTAAATACCGCTATTCGGAACGACCTCACGTTCGCGGCGACCAACCTAGCGGCGGCGGCCTACTCCGGGTCGGCTAAGTCGCGCTTAAGCCAGGCTGCTGTGTACGGGTTGCGCGCCCGCTTCGAACTACGGCAGCGCGACTACGCGGCGGCGGCTACCGCTGCTCAGCAAGCCCTCACGGCAGCTGGGGTTACTACTACAACCTCGCTTGAGCAGTATGCGACCATCTTCTCGCAGAAGTATTCCGGCGAGTCACTGTGGGAGCTTGATTTTAACCCTACCGACCAAAGCTCCTTTGCGTTCTTCTGGTTTGCCTCGGCGCGGGGGGGCCGGGGAGAGGTAGCCACGGCAACGGCTCTGCCCAGCGCGTACCCCTCCGGCGACTTGCGCCGTCCGGTAAACGTAGTGCTTACCTCCGAAGCAAATGCGACTTATGCGGCTAACGCGACACGTAAGTATTTCCGCATTGCTACCCAAGATGACAACGCGATAATAATTCGGGTGGGTGAGGTAATTCTGACATTGGCCGAAGCACAGGCGCAGCAGGGAAACCTCACTCAAGCAGTAGCTAACTTGAATCGTATTCGCTCACGAGCAGGGCTAACCGCCTATGCCATTACGCCTTCGACTTCGGACCCCACTGGCCAGACGGCACTCATCAACCAGATTCTGACCGACCGTCGCTTAGAACTGGCTAACGAAGGTCTGCGCTGGTTTGATTTGCGCCGCACCAATACAGTACAAACGGTACTAACTACTACCACTCAAACGTTCCGCAACCTGTGGCCCATTCCACAGCGCGAAATTCTGAACAGCGTACCAGCTGGCCAAACGGCTTCGCTGATTACGCAAAATCCTGGTTATTAATTTCAATAGCCCTAGGGCATAAAAAAGACCCCAACCATGCCGGTTGGGGTCTTTTTTATGCCCTAGGGCTGTCTCACAGGATATACTGGCTCAAGTCACGGTTTTTCACCATGTCGCGCAGGCGCTCTTCCACCATCTCGGGCGTGATGGTGAGCGCCGTACCAGCCGGCAGTTGGTCGGGCACATCGAAGAGCAACTCATTTAGCAGGCGGCTCATGACGGTGTGCAGGCGGCGAGCGCCGATATTTTCCACTTCGGCGTTCACCTCGGCGGCGATGTCGGCCAGTTTCAGCAAGGCTTCGTCGGCAAACTCCAGGTGCACGTCTTCGGCAGCCAACAGGGCCTGGTACTGCTTGGTGAGGGCGTTTTTGGGGTCTTTCAGGATGCGGTAAAAGTCGTCCTTGGTTAGGCTTTGCAGCTCCACGCGGATGGGGAAGCGGCCTTGCAGCTCCGGAATGAGGTCGCTAGGCTTGCTTATGTGGAAGGCGCCGGCGGCAATGAATAGGATGTGGTCGGTATTGACAATGCCGTACTTGGTGTTCACGGCCGAGCCTTCCACGATGGGTAGCAGGTCGCGCTGCACGCCCTGGCGGCTCACATCGGGGCCACCTTTGCCATTGCCACCGCTAGTGGCCACTTTGTCGATTTCGACGATGAAGATGATGCCCGAGTTCTCAGCCTGGCGCACCGCTTCCTCCTTGATTTCGTCCATGTCCACGAGCTTGGCGGCCTCCTCTTCGAGCAGCAGCTTGCGGGCCTCGGCCACGGTCACCTTGCGCTTTTTCTGCTTTTTGGGCATCATCGAGCCCAGCATGTCTTGCAGGCCCGACATGGTAGCCTCGTCCATCATGCCCGGCGCGCCCATAATGCCCACGCTCGGGCCGCCCTGCGCCACGTTGATTTCGATGCGGCGGTCGTCCAGCTCGCCGTTGCGAATCTTCTGGCGGAAGCGCTCGCGGGTGCGCTCGTTCAGTTCCTGGTCGGAATCGGGTAGGGCATCGCTCCCGGTTCCATCGCCACTGCCCGGATTGAACCCTAGGCCCCGGCCAGCGCTGTCGGCCTTGGCGGGGGCTTTCACGGGGGGAATGAGGGCGTCGAGGATAATGTCTTCAACGGCTTGGGCTGCCTGGGCCTTCACGGCTTCTTGGCGGCGCTGGCGCAGGCGGCTCACGGCTTGCTCGGCCAGGGCGCGCACCATGCTTTCTACATCGCGGCCTACGTAGCCTACTTCGGTAAACTTGCTGGCTTCCACCTTCACAAAGGGCGCATCGGCCAGTAGGGCTAGGCGGCGGGCAATTTCGGTTTTGCCCACGCCGGTGGCCCCAATCATGAGGATATTATTGGGCACAATCTCCTTTTGCATCTCGGCCGGAGCGTGCAGGCGGCGCCAGCGGTTACGTAGCGCAATGGCTACGTGGCGCTTGGCTTCGCGCTGGCCAACAATATATTTATCAAGCTCGGCCACAATCTGGGCCGGGGTCAAAAAGGTGTCGTCTAGCATTCAGGTAAAGTAGAAGGAGAGATAAGCGGCGCTCGCTCGAACAGGCAAAAGGTAGTGCAGTAACAACAACCGCACCTTTTTCACTTCGTGGCACTGCCAAAACTGTGGCTTAGCGTGAAATAGTTGCTGCTGCCGGCCGCTTGCAGGGTGGCATAGGTGTAATCGAGCTGAAACTGGGCGATGCGCACTTTGGCCCCGAAGCTGAAGCCAGCCCCGCCTCCTACGTTAGCCAGGCGCAGCTCGCGGGCTTGCAGGTGGTTATAGCCGGCGCGCAAACTCAGGCCCTTGCCCAGCAGCAACTCGGCGCCCACCGTGAGGTGTCGAATCAGATTATCAGCAAAGTTGAAGCGGGCGCGCGTGGTGTCGCCAGCCGCGCTCGTAATGGGGGTGGGGTCGAGGTACTGAATGTTCCACTGCTGCAAGTGGTGGGCCGTGAAGGTGAAGCGTACGGGCATGTGCTCGGGCTTCACAGTGGTGCCCAGCTGCACATCGAGCGGCAGTGGTTCGCGGGCGGCGGCGGTGTAGGGCACCAGCATATAGCCGGCGTTTTTCACCACTAGCCCCACCGTAAAATCTCGCTCCTCCTGCGGCTTATACAGCACTCCTGCGTCGGCGGCTAGCCCTAGGGCCCGGTTGCCGGCCAGGCCCGAGGCCGCCAGCTTGGCCGTAAGCCCCACCGTAAACTTGCCCCAGGTGTACGAGTCGGCCGCCGCCAGCGCGTACTCATTCACCGCGAAGGTACCCAGCGAGTTACCCGCTGCGTCGAAACTATTGAAGCTGCCGTAGTTGAGGTACGTCAGCCCCAGCCCGAAGCGCCCGCGCTTTTCAGTATTGAAGGCGTAGGCGGCCGTGCTCTGCCGAATGTCGGTCACGTAGCCCACGTAGCTCACGCCAGCGGCCTTATCCATGTCGGCGTTCAGCAGCGCCGGGCTAGCCATAAACTGCGTCGGGTCGCTGCTACGGGTCGAGGCCGTCATGCCCCCTAGGGCCGCTATCTGCGCCGAAGGGGGCAGCTCCAGAAATGGAAAGGCACGCCGGCCACCAAGCTGCGCCTGCGCGGCCAGGGGAAGCAGCAGGAGAATAGCGGAGAGGTGCTTCATCGTTCGAAAGTAACGCGGGCGAGCGGCGAAACAGTAGCTGATAAGTTAAAAAGAACGTCATGCTGAGCGTAGTCGAAGCATCTCGTCCGCGTCCTCCTAGGCGTTGTTCGGGAGAGATGCTTCGACTACGCTCAGCATGACGTTCTTTATGGGCCAAATGCTCTCAACTCACTGCACTTCTACGCTGGGGCCAGCGGGCACGGGCGTTTCGTCGCGCACCGGCAGCTTCTGGGGGCGAGCCACTAGCTCGGGCAGCAGGGCCACGGCCAGCACGTCGTCCACGCGCTCGGCGTAGTGGATATGCAGGCCGCGCAGGTAATCGGCCGTAATCTCCTCCACGTCCTTGCGGTTCTTGGGCGACAGAATAACGGTATCGACGCCCGCCCGCCGCGCGGCCAGCAGCTTCTCCTTAATGCCACCCACCGGCAGCACCCGGCCGCGTAGCGTAATCTCGCCGGTCATGGCCAAGTGGGGACGCACCCGGCGCTGGGTGTAGGCCGAGGCAATGCTGGTGAAAATGGCGATGCCCGCGCTCGGCCCGTCCTTCGGAATACCACCCTCGGGGAAGTGAATGTGCAAGTCGTACTGCTCGAACAGGCGGTAATCGATGCCCAACTCGTCGGCCCGCGAGCGCAGGTAGCTCAGCGCCGTAATGGCCGATTCCTTCATCACGTCGCCCAGCTGCCCCGAGAGCGTGAGCTTGCCCCGGCCCCGGCTCAAGAGGCTCTCTACGAACAGGATATCGCCGCCCACGCTGGTCCAGGCCAAGCCCGTTACCACGCCGGCGGTGTCGTGGTCCTGGTCTTTATCGCGGTCGAAGCGCGGCGCGCCCAATATCTTCTGTACCTCGGCGGGGTCGAGCTGGGTAGGCAGCGCTTCCTTGCTGGCTTTGCGGCGGGCCAGGTTGCGGGCCACGGCGGCCAGCTGGCGCTCGAGGCTACGCACGCCGCTCTCGCGGGTGTAGTCGTCGGCCACGCGGTGCAGGGCCGGGTCGGTTATTTTTACTTCGGTGGGGCCTAGGCCGTGCTCGCGCAGCTGCTTAGGCCAGAGGTGCTTGCGCGCAATCTGCACCTTTTCCTCCTGGGTATAGCCGGTCAGGTCGATAATCTCCATGCGGTCGCGCAGGGCCGGCTGAATCGTATCGAGCGAGTTGGCGGTGGCGATGAACAGCACCTTGCTCAGGTCGTACTCCACCTCCAAGTAGTTATCGGTAAAAGTCGAGTTTTGCTCGGGGTCCAGCACTTCCAGCAGCGCCGACGAGGGGTCGCCGCGGAAGTCGCTGCTTACCTTATCTATCTCATCCAGAATGATAACCGGATTGCTGACGCCGGCTTTCTTAATCTGCGAGATGATGCGGCCGGGCATAGCGCCCACGTAGGTTTTGCGGTGTCCGCGAATCTCGGCCTCGTCGCGTACGCCTCCCAGGCTCAGGCGCACGTATTTGCGCCCTAGGGCCGTGGCAATGCTGCGACCCAGGCTGGTTTTGCCCACGCCAGGCGGGCCGTAGAGGCACAGTATCGGCGCCTTCAGGTCCTGCTTTAGCTTTAGCACCGCCAAGTATTCGAGTATCCGTTCTTTTACCTTCTCCAGCCCGAAGTGGTCGGCGTCAAGTATCTTCTTGGTAGTCTTGAGGTTGAACTTGTCCTTGGTTATCTCGCCCCAGGGCAAGTCCAGCAGGAACTCGACGTAGCTGTGCGTCACGGCATAGTCGGGCGACATCTGGTTGATGCGCGACAGCTTGGTTAGCTCCTTCTCGAAGTGCTTGGCCACGGCCTCGGGCCACGACTTGCCCGCCGCCCGCGCCCGCAGCGCCGCCAGGTCGCCCTCGGGGCTGCCTTCGCCCTGGCCAAGCTCGTCTTGCAGAGTCTTGAGTTGCTTGCGCAGGAAGTACTCGCGCTGCTCGGCGTCGATGCCTGTGTGCACCTTCGTGCGGATATCGTTCTTGATTTCGAGCAGCTCAATCTGGCGCAGCAAGGCCTCCAGCAGTTGGCGGGCCTGGGCCTCCGGCTCGGCCAGCTCTAGCAGGGCCTGCTTGGCGGGCACTTCGAGCTGCACGTTGCTGCTCAAAAAGTGCGTCAGGAAAGCCGGCGACTGGATACCCTCCAGCATGGTGCGGGCCTCCATCGGTATCTCGGGGGTTAGCTCCAGCACTTTGCCGGCGGCTTCGCGCAGGCTTTGCAGCAGCACGAGTTCGCCGTCGCGCTCGGGGTCTAGGGCCTTCTCGTCGAAGTAGCTCACCCGCGCCGTGAGCTGGGGCGCGAAGCTCAGTTCTTCGCCCACCGTAAAGCGCAGCTGGCCCTGAATGATGATGGTAACGGTGTCGTCGGGCTGGTCAATGAGCTTGAGAATGCGGGCCAGCGTGCCTACCGGGAATAGGTCGGCCACGGTAGGCTCGTCGGCGTCGGGCTGGCGCTGGGCCACCACCCCAATTAGCTTTTCGGGCTTGGCAGCCAGCTTGCGCACGAGCTTCACGCTTTTCTTGCGCGTCACGGTCACGGGCAGCACCACACCCGGAAACAACACAGTATTGCGCACCGGCAGCAGCGGCAGGGTAGCCGGGGCGTCGGCGGCGGGTAGCAAATGGTCAGGGTCGGCCGCCATAATGGCAATGCCTTCAGGCGGCGAATCGGAGCCACCCGCTGCCGAGTGGCCAGAGCGGAACATATCAACAGGCATGGATGCAGGGCAAAAATAAAGCGCCGCGCAGGGCGGCGGCGGCTGCCAGAGTGGCAGCGTTCGGGCGTCCGGCGAAGGTAAGGCCGGGGGTAGCGGTAGTGGGCACAAGCCCCGTGCCAAGCCACTAGCCACGCTGCGCCGTTGCTTAGGCATGCACTAAAAAAGGGCCTTACTGCTCCTAAAGTACTACCTAGAGTGAGGTAGCAGTAGCAGAATTTGATTAGATTAACTCTTCTGTTCGAACTTGCAGGTAGTTTACTTTATTGCTAGTGCTATTAATGCTACGTATTCTATTTATACTGCTATTTGTCAGTGCCTTATTGCTAAGGGGCGGCACAGCTCATGCGCAGCTCAACCAGCGCTTCATGCCGCCGGCGGGCACGGAGAACCCCCTAGGGCACCGGTCGGCCAAGTTAAAAAAGCCCGCCAAGCCGGCCCCGCCCAAACCCGCAGCCGCCCCCGTCGACACCACGCGCCGTGCCCCCAGCCGCCCGCGCTTCCAGCAGCGGGCATTGCGGCCGGCGGTGGTGAAGCGCCTGACCGTGCGCGGCGATGGCACGCCCGATTTTCCGAACATCAACAAAATCGCCTTTTACGAAGACAAGAAGGTGCTGAAGGAGATACAGAAGGCCGAGCGCAAGCACCGCTACGAGGTGGCCCGCCGCCTGCTGCAAGACTACGTGGGCCATTTTGGCATCGACAACTTTTACCGCAACACCGACTTGCTTTGGCACCTGGGCCAGCTGCTGCAGCGCGACAGCAGCCAGCAGGAGCGCGCCAAGGCGTACTTCCGCCTGGCCCTGAAGCACCACCGCACCGACGTGCGCCGTGTGCAACTGTACTACGACTCGCTGGAGCAAAAGAATGCCGACCTCTACGTGCCGCTCAAGGTGTATTACGACATCGTGGAGTACCGCAAGAGTGTCAACACGTTTCACCCGCCCAAGGGCGTGTACACCAACATGGGCTCCGGCATCAACTCGGAGGCGGCCGACTATGGGCCGACCCTAGGGACCGGCGATACCGTGCTGCTGTTCAGCTCGAAGCGCAAGCAGCGGGGCGCCATTCAGAAGGTAATAGACGAGGACTTGTACACCTCGCACCGCGAAGGCCCCGACTTCTGGACCGACGCCGTGCCGCTGCCCAAGCCCATCAACTCGCAGTATAACGAAGGCTCGGCTTGCTTCTCGCACGACGGGCGCACCATCTTCTTCGCCCGCTGCGAGTGCCCCAGCTGCCACGGCAACTGCGACCTATTTACGGCTACGCTGGGCAAAGATGGCAAGTGGAGCGTGCCCAAGAGCCTGGGCCCGCTCGTGAACTCGCCCAACTGGGACTCGCAGCCGGCCCTCTCGCCCCGCGAGGACACGCTGTATTTCGCCAGCGACCGCCTAGGGGGCTTCGGGCTGAGCGACATCTACTACACCGTGAAGGGCAAGAACGGCCAGTGGGGCAAGGCCATGAACATGGGGCCGGTGGTGAACACCCGCGAAAGCGAAGTAAGCCCCTACTTCCATCCTAAATACCAGGTGCTGTACTTCAGCTCGCGCGGACAGCTGCTCAACTTCGGCGATTTCGACATTTACAAGACGTACCGGGTAAACGGCCGCTGGCAGGAGCCGCGCAACATTGGGCCGTTGGTAAACGGCCAAGGGTCAGAGTATTACTTCGCCATCGACAGCCAAAGTAAGAACCTCTACTACGCCCGCTCCGAAGCCAAGGACATCCAAAACCTTGACCTCTACTCCTTCCCGCTGCCCATGGAGGCCCAGCCCCTGGCCACCACCCAGGTCAGCGGCACCCTGGTTGATTCGGTGAGCCGGAAGCCGCTCAACGGCATCGTTAGCATCATCGACCTTGATAATGGCATTGAGGTGGCCAGCAAGTACTTGCGGCCCGATGGCTCGTTCGATTTCCAGCTAATCGACGGCTCGCGCTACGCCATGCTCATCCAAAGCCCCGACTTCTTCTCGGTGGAAAAGCAGTTTGCGCTGAAGGGCGACACGGTGATGACGCTGCTTACCAATAGCATCGACTACAAGCTGCCGCTGATTTTCAAGAACCTGGAGTTTGAGAAGGACAAGGCCAGCATTCTGCCCTCAATGCAGCCGGCGCTTGACCGCATCGCGCTGTTCTTGGTTGACCATCCCACGTTCCGCCTCAGCATCGCGGGCCACACCGACAGCAAGGGCGACCCCGACGTGAACGAGAAGCTCTCGCAGGACCGCGCCGCCGAAATTCGGCGCTACATCGAGCGCAAGGGCAAGCTCAGTTCCAGCCGCATCGACAGCTACGGCTACGGTTCCAGTCGCCCCCTCAAAGACGAATTGACCGAAGCCGACGCCCGTATCAATCGCCGCGTCGAGTTCCGCCTGCTCAAGCCCGAAGCCGCCGCGGGCGCGGGCGACGCGAACAAGTGGTAGCCGCCCCTAGGGCTCTCCAGAAAGTGAGCAAGTAAGTTGCTGCTAAAGGCTTAAGTAGTTAGGTTTACAGGCTGTGCTTTTCGATGCCGCCCATGACGCCCGCCGCCACTTCCGACATCCTCCTCTACCAATCGGCCGATGGCCAGGTGCGCCTCGATGTGCAGCTCGACCACGATACTGTCTGGCTCAGTCAAGCGCAGATGGTAGAGCTATTTGACACTACTAAGCAGAACATCAGTCTGCACACTCGCAATGTTTTCAAAGAAGGTGAGCTGCTAGAAAAAGCAGTTGTCAAGGATTCCTTGACAACTGCCGCCGATGGTAAAAGTTACCGGACCAAGTACTACAACCTCGACGTGATAATCTCAGTCGGCTACCGGGTGAAATCAAAGCGCGGCACCAGCTTCCGCCAGTGGGCGACACAGGTGCTGCGGCAGTACCTCGTGCAGGGTTACACGCTAAATGAACAGCGACTGCGCCAAAGCCAGCGCCAACTAGCCGACCTGAAGCGGCTGGTGCAATTGCAAGCCGAGGTCGCTATCAACCAGGAGTTGACTACCGACCAGTCGCAGGCGCTGCTGCGGGTGCTGGGCGACTACGCTCGGGCGCTCGACGTGCTCGACCAGTACGACCACCAGCGCCTGCGCATCGCTCGTGAGGCGGTGGCGGCGACCGACGGGTTTGAGCTGACGGTAGAAGACGCTCGCCAAGCAATAGACGCGTTGCGTGACCAGTTCGGCGGCTCCGAGCTATTTGGGCGAGAGAAAGACCAGTCGTTCGAAAGCTCAGTGCGCACTATCTACCAAAGTTTCGGCGGACAAAACCTGTACCCGAGCGTGGAAGAAAAAGCTGCAAACCTGCTGTACTTCGTCGTGAAAAATCACTCGTTCTCGGATGGTAATAAGCGCATTGCAGCTTTTCTGTTCGTGTACTTTCTCGACCGCAACGGCTGCCTGTACCGTCCCGACGGGTCGCGCCGGCTGGCTGATAACGCATTAGTCGCCCTAACGCTGCTTATTGCCGAGAGCCGTCCCGAGGACAAGGACATTATGGCAACGCTGGTAGTCAATTTAATTGACGAAGAAAACTAGCCCAGCGCCGTCCAGTCGCGGTTTAGGTTCTGCTCCTTCATGCACTTGAAATGCCCTAGGGGACACTGCGCGTAGCCAATCTTTGAGCACGGCCGGCATCCCAGGCCCGGTACTTCCAGCACCTCGAAAGGCGTGCGGTAGGGGTACATGCCAAATTCCGGCACCGTATTGCCCCACACGCTGAACACGGGTTTGCCGAAAGCCGCCGCAATGTGCATCAGCCCCGTGTCGTGGCTGACGACGAATTGCGCCTGCCGCAGTAGCGAAGCCGACTGGTGCAGGCTAAACCGGCCGCAGCCGTTAAACACGGGCGAGGTAGCCGCTAGCTCGATAATGTGGCCGGTGCTCTCGTCCTCGGGTCCACCCAGCAGCACTACGGGGCGAGGCGCCAAGTGGGCCACTAGTTCCATGAGCTTGTCGGGGGGCAGGCGCTTGGTGGCGTGCTGCGCTCCGATAGCCACGGCTACGTACTGCCCCGGTCGGAAGCCAGCAGGTAGCGTATCGGCCACGTCCACCTCTTGGCTGGCGGGGATGAAGTAGTCGAGGCCCCTGCCGTCGTCGCGCACCCCTAGGGGGGAGGCGGCAGCGCGGTAGCGGTCCACGATGTGCACTGGGGGCAGGCGATTTACTTTAAAACGCACCAGCAAGTACTTCTGCCAGTTCAGCTTGTCGAAGGCCCGGCCCGGCACACCCGGTAGCTGCAGGCGCAGCAGGCGGGTGCGTAGGTTGTTGTGCAAATCGACCACGAAATCGAAGCGCTCGGCCCGCAACTCGGCTGCCAACGCCCCCAGGCTGCTGCCCAGTTGGTGCACCTTGTCTACGTAGGGGCTGGCCTCGAACAACTTAGCAAACGCCGGCTTGGTGGCGTAGTGCACCTGGGCGCCGGGCACCTGCGTCTTCAGCTGCCGCACCACGGGCGTAGTCAGCACAATGTCGCCGATGGAGGAAAAGCGCAGGACGAGGATTTTCATAGAGTGTCAGTACGACGTTCCCCCTTATTCTTCGGCTACTTGCTAAACTTCGCCTTGCGCGCCGCGAAGTACGCCGCAGCTTCGTCCACGTTCTTCGCGTTGAAGGTCATCTCCTTGGTTAGCATACCTTTGCGGCCGGCTAGCACGCCGTAGCGCATATCGGCGTAGCCATCGGTGTGGTGGGCATCGGGGTTGATGCTAAGCTGCACGCCTTGCTCCAGCGCGTAGTGCACCCAGCGCCAGTCAAGGTCGAGGCGCCAGGGGTTGGCGTTTATTTCGATGATGACCTCGTGCTGGGCACAGGCGTCGATAACGGCCTTGAAGTCGATGGGGTAGCCGGCCCGGCGTAGCAGCAGGCGGCCGGTGGGGTGGCCCAGCATGGTGCAGTGCGGGTTGGCGATGGCGGCCAGCAGGCGGTCGGTGGCGCGGCGCTCGTCCATCTTCAGGTTGGAGTGGATAGAGCACACCACAAAATCAAACGTATCGCGCAGCTCGGCGTCGTAGTCGAGGCTACCGTCGCCCAAGATGTCGGCCTCGATGCCTTTGAAGATGCGGAAGGGCGCCAGCTCCTGGTTCAGCTCGTCGATTTCGTGCTGCTGCTGGCGCACGCGCTCGGGCCCTAGGCCATTGGCGTAGTGCGCGGCCTGCGAGTGGTCGCAAATGCCCAGGTACTCGTAGCCCGCATCGCGCAGGAAAGTGGCCATCTGGCGCAGCGAGTGGCTGCCGTCGGAGTAGGTGCTGTGGTTGTGCAGCGAGCCGCGCAAGTCACTGTCTTCCAATAGCCGGGGTAGCTTGTGCTCGGCGGCTAGCTCGATTTCACCTAGGTTTTCGCGCAGCTCGGGCACGATGTATTGCAAGCCAGCGCGCTCGTAAAGTTCTGCCTCGCTGGCAAACTGCTCGCGCTTAGCCCATTGGCGCAGGGTGGCGGGCTTGCCGGGTGCGGGCTGAGGCAGCGCGGCGTTTAGGTGGGCGGCGCTGCCGGTTTCTACAAATAGCTGGTTCGCGAACTCGGCCGGGGGCACCACGCGCACCACGATGGCCACGCCGCCCTCGGTGATGCGGCCGCGCCAGGCCCAAGGGCCGCTGCGCTGCGGGTCGGCCTGCAAGCCGGGCGCCGACCCTAGGAGGGCGTGCACCGGAGCCGGGTCGGGGGCAGCCACCAGCAAGGTTACGGTTTCTATTATCTCCAGCGCGCGGCGTACCTCGCCGGCGGCCGCCACCTCCGTCACGCCGGGCAACTGCCTTAGGCGCGCGGCCAGGTCCTGGGTCAGCTGCTCGGCCTGCGAAAACAGCAGCTTGCCAGCGCTTTGGTCGGTAAATTCCAGCGCGGCCAAAATAGCGTCCTGGGTCTTGGCGCCGAAGCCTTTGAGCGTAGCCACCCGGCCAGCTTCGGCGGCTTCGCGCAACTGGTCGGGGCTCTCGATGCCGGCATCGCGCCACAGGGCGCGCACTTTCTTAGGTCCGATGCCCTTGATTTTCAAGAGTTCTACTACGCCGGGCGGGGTGGTGTCGAGCAGGCGCTGCAGCTCGGCGAAGGTGCCGGTATCGAGCAGTTCGGCCACTTTCTCGGCCTGGGTCTTGCTCAGGCCGGTGCGGTCGGGCAGGCCGGGGCGCTCCACCTCGGCTACCGGAAACTCCAGCTGCTCGAGCGCGGTGGCCGTGCCTTCGTAAGCCCGAATTTTGAAGGGGTTTTCGTCGTGCAGCTCCATCAGCTGCGCCGTTAGCCGAAAGGCTTTAATCAACGCGCGGTTATCCACTATGCTAACTATCAGGTTGTCAAGATACCTAGGCTGGCCCAGCGCCCCTAGGCCCGCTCAGGTTCCCGGTGCCCAGCCGGGACTAGGAGCTACCAAAAGTACGCCTGGGGGCCGGGCGGGTTGTGGGTGGCCGGTTGCCGGGCCTGCCACCGCCGCGCCTAATCTGCGTAGGAAGCCCGTATGAAGCGTTTTGTTTACGGCGCGGGGTGCGTAGTGCTGGCGGCCTGCCACTCGTCGGGCACGCGCGAAGAAGCCGGGCTGCCCCCCGGCGACCTGGCTGCCCTGCGCGGCACCTGGCTACTGGTGCCCGAAAGCAGCCACGACGACACCTTGGTGTATCGCCGCAACACCTACCGCTTCAAGTACCGACCCGAAGGGCGGCCGGGTTTTCTGCTGGGCCCGGCCGGCCGCTTCACGCGCTACGACGTGGCGCCGGAAGGTGGCCTGCTGGCGCAGGAGGGCACCTGGGCCGAGGCGGGCGGCCGCGAATTGCGCATCCATTTGCCCGAGCTGCGTCCGCCGGAAGCCGATTATCAACTGCGCTTTATCAGCTACCGCCAGGGGGTGCTGACACTGTACCGCAAGCCCTAGGGCTAGGCTGGCTACTCAAGCCAAAGAGGCTACGTAAAAGACGCCGAATTCTGGTAACCGATTTTAACGTATTGGTTAATAAATAACTAACGCCGCCAGCGGGCTGCATCGATGCCCAGCGTGACGAGCAGCGCGTGTGGCAGCGTAACTACCGAGGCCACCAGCAGCGCCAGGCTGATGAGCACCGGCCCGCGCGCCGCCTGCGCCCATTCCCAGCTGTAGAGTATCCCTAGGGCCGCTAGGCTCACAGCCAGCAGCGGCGCCGAACGCTTTAAAAAAAAGTTAACCTCAGCCCACAAAGAATGGCCCGCCAGTGGGTGGCCCATTAGGGCATTCATGCGCAGTACGTGCTGCAGGCTGTGCCAGAATACAAAATACACGCCCGCCGATAGCACTGGTGGCAGCACCAGTAGCAGCGCCACTAGCAACCCGGTTTCGAAGACATCGGTGCGGGCTAGGTGGGGTTGCCCCAGGGCAGCGTAGCTACCCCATAGGGCCAGGTGCCCAGCCCCGGCCAGTGGCCCCAGCAAGTGCGCCACCACTCCTAGGGCGGCTGCACCAACGGGTGCGGCACCAGCCAGCACCAGCAGGCCGTTGAGCAGCTCTCGCGTTTCGAGAGGCCAGACCAGCAGCGGCACCGCAAATAGCAACATGCCGCGCAACAGGCTGTGGGCCAGCCACTGCGAGCGGTAGCGCGCCGTGGCTGGGGCATCGCCTGAGCCCCAGTGCCAGGCCGAGAGCACAAAAAAGAAAACCACAGCCAGCGCTGGCCGCCACCACCACAGCAGCCCTACGGCCGCCGCCAGCCCGAGGTAGCCCCCCAGAAAAACCACCCAGTAGCGCACCCGGTCGCGGGCCAGGGCGGGGTGGGTGGCCGGCACCACGTACTGGTCGCAGGCGCCGTGGGCCACGCCCAGCACCACCAGCCCCAGCAGCAGCACCGGCCCCAGCACCCAGCTCAATTGGGCCGGGGCCAGCAGCCCGAGGGCCACGGCCGCCAGCACCGCCCCGTAGGAGTAGCGCTGGGGGCCGAAAGCCCGCCCAAGCTTAGCCAACGGTGTAGCCATCAAGGATTTTCTTCTCGTTGAGCCGGTCGTCGAGCAGCTCCTTGGCTACCAGGTAGGCAATCAGCGACACGCCCACTTTGTTGATGATATCGAAGATGCTGAAGGCGATATGCACGTAGTTGAGGTCGATGTTGGTGAGCGTTAGCATATAGCCCAGCGGGTACACGCCCCAGGTAGTAACGGTCGTGTAGCCGATGGCCCGGTACCCCCAGCGCTCCCGGTCGTTGCCGCGCTCGGCAAAGCGCTTGTACAGCCCGTAGAGCACTACTACCACCACCGCGTAGCCCACCGTTGAAACAGCGCCCCACAGCAGCTTGGCGCTGCCAATAATCTCGCCGCTAGCCGTGAGCTGTTGTTCGCCGATGTAGCCTGTTAGTACCATAAATACATCAGCCAGCAGCAGCACCGTTATGGCTTTGGTAGCTTCCTCATATTTTATGCGGAGCATGGAAGTGGCCTTGAGTAGCAGCAGCGGAGTGGTGATGGCCCAGTCAATGTAGCGGTACTGCCCAATGGCCTGGTAGCTGCGCCGGATGAGCGCCGCCCGCTCCTCAGGCGAGTGTAACTCGCTCAGGCCGTGCAGCATTTCGTGGTAGAAGTGGGTTATAAGAAAGTACGATACCCCCGCCACGGCCGCGATAATTGCCCCGTACACCCGCGAGATGCGGTGCTCGGGTGCTACGCTGCTGCGGCTGGCTAAGGAAAAAATCACGTTACCCAAAAACGCGTAGCCCGCCGCGGCCATCAGAAAATAGGTGAGCATAGGCACAATGCCCACTTCGCCCGCCGTGGGCACAAAGGAGTCGCCGAATACCATAGGAAGAAAAATGAAGAAGTGAAACACATAGCCAAACTGCCAACTGATACGCGGGCCCTAGGGCACGGTTAGCCGCTAGACTGGTGAAAATGCCATTCATTTATCCTTCATTATCAATGCGTTCAGCTTTATTTTTTTTGATGTTTCCGCTGGTAGGAAGCTACTAGTAGAGTGGGGGGCAAGTAGATAAGGACACGAAAAAGCCCCGCTAAGCAGCTACCCTTAGAGGAAGGGATTGCTGCTTAACGGGGCTGATAGCGGGGCCGTAGGCCCGAATTTTATACGTGGCTGAGCGAATGTTATTGCTTGCGCCGGCCTTGCAAAATGCGGTAGAACGAGCGGGTCTCAATCTCGTCTAGCGTGAGGCCGGTGGGCACGATGTCTTCTTCCGAAATGGCGCCGCAGTTGAGGGCCTTCAGGAAGAAATTGAGCAGGCCCTGGCCAGTGGCGGCGTCGAAGATGTCGCCGGTGAGGGTGGAGATGGCGGCCCGCTCCACGAAGACGCGCAGGCGGTGCACGGCCTCTTCGTAGGCGCCCAGGAAGAAGGCGTAGGTGGCCGCGTAGCGCATGGGCAGCTGGGCGGGGTTCAGGTCCCAGCCTTGGTAGAAGCCGTTGATGAGCGAGTGCATGGTGTGCTGGTAGGCCTGGCGCCAGGCGCGGTGCACCGACTCCTGGTTTTCACGCAGTTGGGCAAACGTGAGGTCGTCGCCGCGGTGCGGGCCGATGGGCATCACGTTGGTAGCGCCGTCCGATAGCCAGATGCCGGTGCTGCCTAGGGCCACCTTGGTCATGTGGTGGGCGAAGTCGCACACCGGGTGCGCCATGGTCTGGTACTTGGCCGTGATGCCCGCCGAAGCTGTGTAGTCGTAGGTGCCGAAGTGGGCCGCAATGCAGCGCCCCTCGCCAGCCCGGATGATGCGCATGAGGGGGTTGCGCCCCTCCTCGTCCATGATAATCTGGGTGGCCTCCACCATGGTTTCCATCTTAAGGGTGCCGGCTTGCAGGCTATTCGCCTGCTCCAGCATTTCGAAGATGCGCACCAGCGTAGTCATCTGCTCCGGAATGGTCACCTTGGGCAGCATCACCACAAAGTTTTGGGGCAGCAGGCCGCCAGTGGCTTCCAGCAAAGTGCTCAGAAAGAGGTCGAGCGTGCGCACCCCGCGAGCCTTCAGGTCCTCGGTAAAAGGCTTGATGCGAATGCCGATGAAGGGCGGCAGGGTGCCCTCCTGCATGCCCTTGGCCACTTCCTGGGCGGCCTGAATGGCGGTAGCATCTTCCTCGGCGTCGGGCCGGTTGCCGAAGCCGTCCTCAAAGTCGATGCGGAAGTCCTCGACGGCTTCGGCCTTGAGCTTCTGCAGAACCCGCTGGTACACCGTGTAGGCCAGCCAGGCCGGCTCCTTGCGGCGCGCCTCGGGCCCTAGGGTATCGAGGTAGGCAGTAAGTTCATGGATGTCTTTTTCGAGCGTGGGCAGGTGCTCGTGGCCGGGCAAGGTCAGCAGCCGGGCCAGCTCCACGAAGTTGGGCGCGTAGGTTTGGAAGTTGCGCAAGGCAATTTCGCCCATGCGCCGGGCTGTGTCGCTCTTGAAGAGGTTGGCCCCGCCGTACACGGTGTGCACCGGCTGGCGGTCGGGCCGGTCGCCGGGGTAGGTTTCCTGAAAGCGGCGGTTGGCGTTGCCCAACTGCTCAAGCAGGGGGCTGGTATCGGTATCGAGGAGAGAGAGTTTCATGGGGGTGGGAGGTGAGCTGGTGCGCTAGGCCAAGCGGGCAAGCTGAGCGAGGTGCTGCTCCACGTAGGCGCGCACGCTAGCGGTTTGGCTGTCTATAATGCTGTAAAAATGATTCTCTAAGGGTTCGAAGGCTTGAAACTCCTTATACATGGCCGAGAACTCAGGAATGTCCCGGGGTCGCTCCAAGTACTCCTTGTGCGCTAGGTAAATGCTTTTCGCTTGCCCTGCAAGCTCAGCCAATTGGGTGGCGCCCCAGTTGCCTATATCCCGAATGAACGGGCTGTCGAAAAGCGCCGGGCCGTAGCCATTTTGAATAAGCTGGATAAACCCGCCGTTTTCAACCTGCCCTTTTAACGTGCTGAACAGTAGCAATACCGCCGCCTCGTTCGTGAAGGAATTCAGTTTGGCCAGCGGTATGCCTGGGTTTGCTAGTTGCTCGTAGGCCTCTACCAGCGCGTACAAATAATCTTCATCGCTGGTCGCGGCCGACAAGGTCGCGGCTGGAATAGTAGGCAGCGTAGCTACCCGCGCTTGCAGCCAGTTTTTTAGTTTCTGCAACAAATTCATGAGCCGCGGTAGGTACTGTAGCCGAAGGGGTTGAGCAGCAGCGGCACGTGGTAGTGCGCGTCGTCGGCCACCGTGAAGTAGATTTCCACTATCGGGTAAAAGTGCGGCGTGCTCATGCGCTCGAAGTACTCACGAGTGAAAAACTTCAGCTTGTACACGCCCGGCGCGAGGCGTTGTGCTGGGGGAAGCAAGTCAGGAATACGCCCGTCGGCGTTAGTGGTGCCGCGGGCGATTTCGCGCCAGGCGTCTGGGCCGGCTGGCTCGTGCAGGGCAATGGCCACGCCCGCCGCCGGTCGGCCTAGGGTGGTGTCGAGGATATGAGTGGTTAGCTGGCTCATGTTATAGGCGCTTGCCGCTTAGTAAAAAAAGCGGTCATGCTGAACGCAGTGAAGCATCTCGCTTGCGCAAGTAGCTGCGGCATTCGGAAGTAATGGCGCGGATGAGATGCTTCACTGCGTTCAGCATGACCAGCAACAGTTAGGCGGCGATGAGTTTTTGCAGGCGCAGACGGGTGATTTTGGCTTGTTCGGCCATGGCTACCTGGATTTCCTCGGCGGGCGAGTGGGGCAGGCGGGCTTGCAGCAGCGCCAGCATCTCGGCGGCCGACTTGCCGGTGGCGCACACGATGAAAATGTAGCCGAACTTCTGCTCGTAGGCGTCGTTGCCGGTCGCGAGGGCCTCTAGGGTAGCTTCCGAAGCCTGAGCCACGGACCCTTGCTCGCTGGCAGCCCAGGTAGCGGTGCTGGCAAATCGTTCGCGCAGGGCCGCCACATCGCCAATTTTGGGATGCTGGGCGAAGGCCTCGCGCCAGTCGGTAGACGTGAGGCCGTACCACACGTGCTCGGCCGCCATGAGTAGCGCCTTCTCGCTGGCAAAGGGAAAGAGCTGGCTGAGGCCATCTACCCACGCCGGCGAGCCGCAGCAGGTAGCCAGGGCTTCGGTGCGGGCGGCAGGGGCTAGGGCGTTAAGGTCGGCGAGGGTCATGGGCAATGATGGTCGGTTAAGTTCGGGGTGTGCGCTCACGCGGGCGAGGAAAGCAATTGTGCTGGTAGTACGTCGGTGTCGCTCGGCCACTATGCCGCCCAGTAGGAGCCCGGTCGCTAGCAAGATGCTGCCAGCAGCTAAGCCAAGTGCCTCACCTAGCGCCAGCCAGATCAGGAAGCCGGCCACGAAGCCGAAAATAGCGGGGCTCGCAGCAATTTCTAGCCAGCCAATTGCCTCAGTAAGCTGCTCCAACTGGCGCATTACACCATCGTCGGGAAGCGGTTCACGTTCTTGTAGTAAATGTATACCGAGGGCTCTTTGCTGATGCTGGCGGCCCACTGCTGGCAGAAAGGCGCCATCCAGATGGAGTCGCCCTTTTGCACGGGATACCACTGCTGGTCGAGCATGTAGATGGCCTGGCCCTGCAAGTACAGCAGGCCGTGCTCCATGATGTGCGTTTCTACCATCGGCAGGTTGCCGCCTGGCTGGTAGGTGAAGATGTTGACCGCCATATCAAACGCCAGCTCGTTGGGCAGCAGCTCTTGGATGCGCAGGGCGTCGTCGTTCATGTACACGGGTGCCTTTGTATCGTCCTTTTCGCCCCAGCACACGCCGGGCCGCCCGTAGCCCGTTAGCGGCTCATACACCTTATGGAAGGTCAGCACCTGGGTGCCCGCCGTGGAATTTTTGAAGGTGTAGGGCTGCCCGCCAGCCGGCACGTACACGAACTTGCCCTGGTTCAGAATGCGGCTGTCGTCGCCGATGGTGGCTTGCACCTGGCCCTGCACCACGAAGAAGAACACCTGGCTGGCCTCGGTGGTACCCGTTAGCTGCCCGGCATCGGTAAAGGTCACGAGCGTCTGGCAGAGGCGGGCGCCCATCTGCTCGTTGATGATGACGTTGACCGTGCAGCCCGTCCAGCCGGGTACGTTGCTGTTGATGTAGCCATCGGGCGCAATGATGGCGTGGTTGCGCCGGGTAACGGAGCGGGTGGCGGAGCCTAGGTGCATGAGAATGAATTAAGAATTAAAAAATGAGGAATTAAAAATTAGGGGAAGAAAGTGTTGAGAATGGCTGAAGCCGTGTAGTAGCTTTTGCGCCACGGCTCTTGGCTTTATGCCATTTTTAATTCTTCGTTTTTAATCCCATCAAAAACCGCTCGGCCACTTCCAGCGCAGCGGCCACATCGGGCGCCTCCACGTTTTCCAGCGGGTTGTGGCTGATGCCCTTGTAGCAGCGAATAAAGGCCATGGTAGCCGGCGCTACCTGCGACGCCGGCACCGCGTCGTGGCCGGCGCCACTTACCAAGCGCACTACCTCGTGGCCGCTGGCCGCAATGGCCTGGGCCAGCAGGTCGTTGAGGCCGGTATCGCACTGCATGGGCGCGGTGTATTGCACCAGCTGCCACTGCACCCCTAGGCCCCGGCGGGCGGCAATGGCCTCGGCCTGCTGGCGCAGGTCGTCATAAGCGGTAGCGAGCTGCGCGGCGTCGGGGCTGCGCAAGTCGAGGCTGTGGACGACCTGGCCGGGGATGACGTTGCTGGCCGAGTGCGGGATGCGCAGCTGGCCCACGGTGGCTACTAGCCCCCGACCGTGCCCTGAGGCAAACTGCTCGGTGGCGAGTACAAATTCGGCGGCGGCCGCTAGGGCATCTTGGCGCATGGGCATCGGCACGGTGCCGGCGTGGCCGGCCATGCCCGTCCAGGTCAGCTCCACGCGCTGCTGGCCGGCAATGGCCGTGACCAGCGCAATGGGCACGCGATTTTCCCACAGCACCGGGCCTTGCTCGATGTGCAGTTCGAAGTAGCCCAGCCACTCCTCGGCGGGCAGCGCGGCCGCGGCCAAGGCGCTGGCGTCGCCGCCCGGCATGGCGGCAATGGCCTCGGCCAGGGTGATGCCGTTGGCGTCGGTGCGCTGCAACAGGCCTGGCTCGAAGGTGCCCGTCACCACCCGGCTGCCGAGGTAGGTGGTGTGGAAGCGCACGCCTTCCACGTCGCTAAAAGCCATCAGCTTAAGGTGAAAAGGCAGCGCCAGGTTTTGCTGCACCACGCGCTCCACCAGGTCGAGCCCCATCAGCACCCCTAGGGGGCCGTCGTACTTGCCCGCGTTCACCACCGTGTCGATGTGCGAGGCTAGCACGAAGGTTTTGGCGCCGGGCTGGGTGCTAGGTAGCCGCCCGCGCAGGTTGCCGATGGCATCGAGGTGCGTTTCCAGCCCCGCCGCTTCAAACCAACCTTGCACCAGGTCGCGGCCTTGCACGAAAGCCGGCGTGCCGAAGCGGCGCGTCACCACGCCGCCCGCGTCTTCGCTGATGGTGGCAAGCTGCTCGATGCGGTCCAAGATGCGGGCGGTGCGGGCGGTGTAGTCGGTCATTTTCGGCGAGGGGTAAGCCACAAAAGAACGTCAGGCGGCGCGCAGTCGAGGCATCTCGGCTGAATAATGCCCCAGGCAGCGCGAGCGGGATACTCCAACTGCGCGCCGCCTGCCGTTTTATACATGCCCGCTGCTGGTTGGCACCTCACCGCGTCAGCAGCTGGCCGCGGTTGAGGTGCAGGGCGTCGGGGTGGCGGAACACCTCCTCGCCGGCCAGGAAGGTGTGCGTGACCACGCCCAGCAGCTCGCGGCCCAGGTAGGGCGATACCTTGTGGCGGTGATGCAGCAGGGCTTCGGTCACGGTGAACTGCTCATCGGCGGCCAGCACCAGCAGGTCGGCGTCGTAGCCTTTGGCAAGCTGGCCTTTGCGGTGGGCCTGGCCGATGAGCTTGGCTGGATTGGCACTCAGCCAGCGGGCCAGGTCGGGTAGGGTAGCGCCGCGCTGGCGGGCAGCCGTCCACAGCACCGGCAGAGCCAGCTGCAGCGAGGCAATGCCGCCCCAGGCCTGGGCAAAGTCGCCGCTGGCCAAGTGCTTGAGGTCGGGCGGCGCGGGCGAGTGGTCGGTGGCTACAAAATCGATAAGTCCGCTGTGCAGCGCCTGCCACAGCTGCTCGTTGTTCTCGCGTTCTCGGATGGGCGGCGCGCACTTGAACTGGGTCTGGCCATCGGCGATGGCCTCGGCGTTGAAGAACAGGTAGTGCTGGCCGGTTTCTACCGTCAGGGGCAGCCCTAGGGCCTTGGCGGCGGCAAGTTCGGGCAGCACCTCGGCCGACGACAGGTGCACGATATGCACCGGGCAGTTGGTTTCCTGGCACAGACGAATCATCAGCCGCACGGCTTCGTTTTCCCACGATTTTGGCCTGGAGGCCAAGTAGTTTTGGTACGAGCGAGTGTCGCCTTTTTTCCACTCCTCGTTGTCCTCGCTCAGCTCGCAGTGCACCAGCAGCGGCAGGCCGTGGCGGGCCAGCAGCGGCATCACTTGGCGCAGGTCGGCCTCGGTGGCGTTTGGGAAATCGTCGATGCCCGAGTGCGTTAGAAACGCCTTGAAGCCCAGCACGCCCGCCGCGATGAGCGGCCCCACCTCAGCCGCGTTGCCGGGCACGATGCCGCCCCAAAAGCCCACGTTCGTGTGCAGCTGGCCTTGGGTGGCGGCCTGCTTGAGGCGCAGGTTTTCGACCGATGTGGTCACCGGCGCCGAGTTCAGGGGCATGTCTACCAGCGTGGTGAGGCCGCCGGCCAGCGCGGCGCGCGTACCCGTGTCAAAGCCCTCCCATTCGGTGCGGCCGGGCTCGTTGAGGTGCACGTGCGGGTCGATGACGCCGGGCAGCACGGCCGCGTTGCCCAGGTCGAGCACCGGGCCGGCCGTGGGCGCCTCATACGGCAGCACGTCGGCAATGCGGCCGCCAGCGAGTACCAGTTGGGCCGGGCGCAGGCCCTCGGGGAGCACCACGGCGGTGCTTTTCAGAATTACATCAGGCATAGGCATCTCGGGGCGGGCTGGCGACTATCTTGCCGCTCTTTTTTTGGCCCGAAAGCTACGCGTATGTCCATCAAACTCGGTAAAAACGCCTACGGCAAGCAGGCCGTGCACCTCACCCGCGTCATCCGCCACCAGGGCCACCACGAGTTGCGGCAAGTGACGGTAGGCGTGCAGCTGACGGGCGACTTCGAGACGGCGCACACCCTAGGGGATAACTCGCTGATACTGCCCACCGATACGCAGAAAAATACCGTGTATGCCCTGGCCCGCGAGCACTTCACGGGCCCGATTGAGGCCTTTGGGCTGGTGCTGGCCCGGCACTTCGTATCGCGCAATCCGCAGGTGAGCCAGGTGCGCATCGAGCTGCTGGAGCACATTTGGCAGCGCATGCAGTTCGACGGCCACGACCACCCGCACGCCTTCGTGGGCGGCGGCTCGGAGAAGCGCCGCGCCGTGGTGGAGCTGCACGCCGACGGCACCCTAGGGGTGTGGGCCGGCCTCAAGGGCCTGCTGGTGGCCAAAACGGCCGACTCAGGCTTCGTGGGCTACCCCAAGGACGAGTACACCACCCTGCCCGAAACCACCGACCGCATCCTCAGCACCGAGGTCGAAGCCGAGTGGGAGTACCTAGAAGCCGACCTCGACTTTGAAGCGCTGTTTCAGCAGGTGCGCGCCACCATGCTGCGCACCTTCGCCGGGCACCAGAGCCAGTCGGTGCAGCACACGCTCTACGCGATGGGCGAGCAGGTGCTGGAAACCACCGAGCAGGTAAAGGAAATCAGCCTCATCATGCCCAACAAGCACCACATTCCTTTCAACCTCACGCCCTTCGGCCAGGAGAATACCAACGAGGTATTCGTGGCAACCGATGCGCCGTTCGGCTACATCACGGGCACGCTGGTGCGAGAGGTAGATTGAAGGTGTGGGTGCGGAAATGAGAAGATGTAAAAATGTGTAAGGCGGCCATGCTCATCTAGCGCCCGCGCATTTTCTCACTTCTACGTTCTCGCAGCTACGTATTTGCTCATTTCCAAATTTTCGCAGCTGTACATTCAACACAATGCCCTCTGCCCCTCGTGACCTGCCCGCCTGGATCCTGGCCGCCGACGCCCTGCGCGCCGGCCAACCAGCGGCTTTGCTGTACGTGGTGCGCAGTAAGGGCAGCAGCCCCGGCCGCCAGGGCTTTAAGATGGCCGTGACCCTAGGGAACGTAGCGGGCTCTATCGGCGGAGGCGTAATGGAGCATAAATGGGTCGAACTGGCTCGCCAGCGCCTGCGCGAAGGCGACTACGCGCCGCTGCTGCGCCCCCAGGTGCACCGCCGCGAGGCGCCCGCCAACCGCTCGGGCATGATGTGCGCCGGCGAGCAAGAAGTGCTGCTATGGCCGCTACAGCCCCACGACCTGCCAACCATCGAAGCCATTGAGGCGGCGGTGCAGGCCCTAGGGGGCGGCAGCGGCTGGGAAGTGAGCGAGGTGGCCGGGCTGCGCCTGCTGCCCAAAGCGCCAGCCACCTTCTACGAGCACCAGCCCGGCGCTGCGTGGCACTACCGCGAGCGCCTGGGCTTCCGCGACGAGCTGGTCATTGTAGGCGGCGGGCACGTCAGTCTGGCGTTGTCGCGGATGGCCAGCGCGCTGGAATTCGAGGTAACCGTGCTCGACGACCGGGAGCCAGACCTGCCCACGCTAGCTGCTAATGAGGCCGCCCACCACATTCGGCAGGTCGATTACAGCGCGCTGACTATTGCGCCTGGCTTGCACCGCTACCTGGTGGTGATGACCGTCGGCTATCGTACCGATGCCGTGGTGCTGCGCCGCCTGCTAGGCCACAACTACCGCTACCTCGGCGTAATGGGCAGCGCCGCGAAGGTCGCCGAGCTGCGCCGCGTGCTGACGGAAGAAGGCTTCGACGTGAGCACGCTACATGGGCCCATTGGCGTACCCATCAGCAGCCGCACGCCCGAGGAAATTGCCGTGAGCGTGGCGGCTGAGCTGATAAAGGTGCGGAACCAGTAGGGCGCTAGTGTTGCAGCCGGGCGATAATACCAGCCAGAATAGATAAGAACACAAGGGGTAAAAACCAACGTGCCCGCCGTACTTGCGGAGGTAGATTAGGATTGCGCCAGATGAGCCAGCCGGCCCAAGCTAGGACGCCTAAAATAAGCACGCCGGAGATGGTGCTTACAACCTTGTTGCTGACTGTGTAGAAAATGCCCATGAGCCCTATCATGGCAATGCTTGCGAGAGGGGTAAGCTTTTCTGAAAGTGGTTGTTGAGTGGAGATAGTCAGCGGTGCAAAGGCAGCTAATTCACGGAGCAGTTCAGCCCGGTCACTGATATAAACAGGGATGTATACGGCGCGCTGCTTATCGGCAGTGGCAATGGTAAGAACACCGGCGTGGCTTTGGGTAATGCTTGTTATCTCATTGTATATAAGTGCAATAGGTGGAAGAGGGGATTGTGTGCGAGTGATAGTTGTAGGAGTAACAACTAAACGGTAATTAGCTGCAAGTGCCTGTTGTTGCTTCACGCTACGGAAGTAGCTATAGACAACAAGTCCGGCCAATACGCCACAGCTCCCTATTGCGGTTAATAGGTCGCTTTTGAGAAAGAAATAGCTGTAGCAGAAGCTGCAGATTACCAGCAGCGAGCCAGTTAACGATAGTTTTTTGAGTACCTCGCGCCGGATAGCAGGTTTAACCTCAGTTGTTAAGTAATATTCTGCCATAAGTACTTGGTAAGTAGCGTAATAATACACATGGTGAATAAGGTGATGGCTACAGCCCCACCAACCTTCTCGCCGCTCCGATAATAGCCAGCTCGACTTGGCCGGCGGGCTTGGCCGCAGCATCTAGCTGCACCCTGGCACCAACTACCCAAGCGGGCAGCGGCGGCTGGCCTTGCTGCAGTTGTAGCAGGCGTTGGCCCAGCAGCTCGCACACCACGCTGAGCTGCGCGGCCAGCGGCGCGTATTCAGTCAGCAAGGGATTGGCGACTAGCAGCGGGGGCAGGGCGGTGGTAGCTTGCTGCCAGGTGGCTAGTTGCCGCTGCAGATAAGCCAGCTGGCGCTGGGCAGCGGCCGATAACTGCGGTGGCCCCGCCGCAGCCGTGGCCGAAGTGAGGGGCGCCAGGGTGGTTTCGCGCAGCAGGCTGTCCACCGTGGCGCCGAAGCGGCGGGCCACCTCAGACTCGGCCGGGGCAGCGTCAACCAGGCGGGTGAGCGGTGTTTCGGTGGTGTATTTAAAGCCTTGAAAGTGCCGCTTGTAGTCCTTCACCGGCTCTACTACGGCGGCCAGGGTTTGCAGGGCGGGCAGGGCCGCCGGGTAGGGGGCAGCCAGCTGGCGCAGCAGGGCAGCCGGGGCGCGGCGGTGGCGCAGCCCTAGGGCATCTAGCTCGTCGCTCACCACGGCCAGGCGGCGGTACAGGTCGGGCACGTCTTGGGTGGTAGCGGCGGGGCTCCAGAGGCGCTCGGCCACGGCGGCGGCCCGCGGCCACACCCGGCTGTCGAAGATGACGCTATCGGCAAACTCGCTCCACATGGCAGCTTCGCCACCCAGCACGCGGCTTTGCAGCGAGTCGGGCACGCCCTGGGTGGGGTCGGCGGCGTAGTGGCTGGCGGCCGAGTAGTTGAGGTCGAGATAGTAGCCGTGGGCGCGCAGGGCGGGGTGCCCTAGGGCCACGGCGGCGGCCACGGCCTTGGGCCCGCGCCAGCTCTCGACCACTATCGGCTGCGGCAGGTCGGGGCCCAGTACCTCGTCCCAGCCCACCATCGTCTTGCCCAGCTTCTGCACCGTTGTCAGCAGGCGGTGGTTGAAGTAGTTCTGCAGCTGGTGCTTATCGACGGTACCCTTGGCCGTGACAAAGCCTTTTTCCTGCATGAAGGCCGCAATGCGCGGGGTGCGGCGCCACTGCCGGCCGTCGTTTTCGTCGCCGCCAATATGAAAGTATTGGTCGGGGAAGAGCCCGCTCATCTCGGTCAACAGCGAGTCGAGCATGAGGTAGGTGCTCTCGCGGGTGGGGTCGAGCAGCGCCCAGTTGGCGCTAGTGCCCCAGCGCGTGGGCACGGCCTTAATAGAGTCGTTGCTGCCTAGGCGCGGGTAGGCGGCCAGCAGCGCGCCGGTGTGGCCGGGCAGGTCGAACTCGGGCACTACCCGAATGCCGCGCTGGCTTGCGTAGCGCACCACCTCGCGCACCTGGGCCTGGGTGTAGTAGCCCGTGGCCCCGGCCACCGTTTGCAGCCTCGGGAACAGCCGGCTCTCCACGCGCCAGCCCTGGTCGTCGCTCAGGTGCCAGTGCAGCACGTTGAGCTTCACGGCCGCCATGCCGTCGAGGTTGCGCTTGATGACGGGCAGCGGCAGAAAGTGGCGCGCCGCATCGACCAGCAGCCCGCGCCAGGCAAAGCGCGGCTGGTCCTGGATGTCGCAGTACTGGGCCCGCCAGCCCCTGGGGGTACGCTCCAGCACCTGCCGAAACGTGGCAATGCCGCGCTGCACCCCAGCCGCCGAGCCCGCCACCAGCGTAGCCCCGGCCGCGCCTACGTGCAAGTGGTAGCCCTCGGGTGGCAGGCTGGTGCTCACTTGCTTGCGCAGGGCCAGCAGCGGCGCGGTTTGGAAGCGGTAGTAGCCCGTTTCCCAGGTGGCTTGCACTGGCACGGGCAGCAGCGGGCGCTGGGCGTAGGTTGTAAGGGGTAGTAGTAGCAGGGCCACGCACAGCACCCGCAGTAGCCCCCAAACGGGGCACCAACTCGTTTTCATTTGCTCAAAAGTAACCTGCCGCTGCCGATGGCGGGTGCCGAGCGCGCTGCCGCTGGCTGCCCTAGGCCTGGCATCCACCCACTAGCGCAACTAGGGCGCTACCCAACGGTAGGCGCTAGGGCCGGGGCGGCGGGGCGCTGGCCACGCAGCGGAAGCCCGTGTTTTCCAGGCCAGTACCGGGGCTGGCGTACATGCGGGCCGACACCCGGTAGCTGGCGCAGTAGGCGCTATGGCACATAAAGGAGCCCCCGCGCACCACCCGGGCCGGCTGGCTGGGCACCTGGGGGGCGTGGCCCGCGGCGGGGCCTAGGGGCGAGCGGGCGGGGGCCGCGCCAGCCAGCTGCTAGTAGTAGTCGGGCTGGTACCAGTCGGCGCACCACTCCCACACGTTGCCGGCCAGGTCGTAGAGCCCGTAGCCATTGGAGGCAAACGACGCCACCGGGGCCAGGCCCGCAAAGCCGTCCCAGGCGGTGTTGCGCGTGGGAAAGCGGCCCTGCCTGGTGTTGGCTTTGGGGCGGCCTTGCTCGGAAGCTTCGGTGCCCCAGGGGTAGGGCTGGCCGGCCTGGCCGCCGCGGGCCGCGCACTCCCACTCGGCCTCAGTGGGCAGGCGCTTACCGGCCCAGTGAGCGTAGGCCTGGGCATCGTCCCACGACACCTGCACCACGGGGTAGTGGGCGCGGCCGCGCAGCGAGCTGCCTGGGCCGTGCGGCTGGCGCCAACTGGCGTGGGGCTGCCAGCGCCACCATTGCCCGGCATCGGCGAGCGAGGCTACCTGCGCTGGTGGCGCAAACACCAGGGCAGCGGGCACCAGCAGGCTGTCGGCGGGCTTGGGCGTGCCAGGGAGCAGCCCCACGCTAGCTGACGCAGCACTTCTCAGTCGGCGGGTTGCTCGGCGGTGGTGCGGTAGCCGGTGGCCGCCACAAAGGCCTCGAACTAGGCGTTGGTCACCTCAGTGGTGTCCATCCAGAAGCCCGCCACCTCTACGGCGTGGCGCGGGTACTCGTCGGGCCGGCCTAGCTGGTCGGCGGCGCCTAGCTGCCGCGTGCCGCCCGGCACCCAGCGCATGCCGTGGATATCGGGCACCGCAGGCCGCGTAGTCGGGGCAGAAGGCCCTGAGGCTGGCGCGGACCCTAGGGGGCCCTGCGGGGTATCGGGGCTGGTGCAGGTGGCCAGCGCAAACCCCAGCGCGGCCAGGCAAAGCGGCAACGCAACGCGCACGGCTAGTAGTTGTTAGGGTGGCGATAATCCCCGAAGGGCTGCTTGACGGTGCGCTTGAGCGGAATGGCCATGCCACCAGTTTGCTCCAGCCAGTCGAACAACTGGTTGGCTAGCTGCTGGGTGAGCGCGGCGTACTCGGGGCGGCTAATGAGGTTCACCATCTCGTGCGGGTCCTGCTGCAAATCGTACAGCTCGTTGGTATCCCAGATGCCGTGGTAGCGGATGTACTTGTAGCGGTCGGTGCGCACCCCAAACACGGTAGGCGTCATCGGGAAGTCGTACTCCCAGTAGTACTCGTAGAAAATGCGGTCGCGCCAGGGCGTGGCGGCGGCATTTTGCAGCAGCGGCAGCAGCGAGCGGCCCGGCATGTAGGCCGGGGCTTGCAGCCCGGCAGCCGCCAAAATGGTAGGCGCCAGGTCGGTGTTTTGCACCAGCTGCGGCACGGTGCGCCCGCCCCCAAACAGCGCCGGGCAAGCTACCAGCAGCGGAATCTTGGCCGACTCTTCGTAGAACTGGCGCTTGTCAATCAGCCCGTGCTCGCCAAACGCGAAGCCGTTGTCGCCCAGGTACAGCACCAGCGTGTTCTTGTCGAGGCCCTCCTGCTGCAAGTAGTCCAGCACCGTGCCCACGCTCTCGTCCACGGCTTGCAGGGTTTCGCAGTAAGTCTGCACCAGCTCCTCGATGCTGCCGTGCTCGTGGTAGGCATAGTCGACGCCGTGCCAGCTGTAGCGCTGCTGCTTCACCCACTCGGGCCAGCCTAGGGCCTTGTAGTCGTAGCCCAGGGTTTGGTAGTAGGTGGGCGGCAGCGGGTAGGGGCGGTGGCGGTAGAGCCCGCGGTGGCGCTTGGCTGGCGCCAGCGACGAGTGCACCGCCTTGTGCGAGAGGTACAGTAAAAACGGCTTCCGCTTGTCGCGCTGCTTCAGCCAGCCTAGGGCATGCTCGGTCAGCAGGTCGGTGATGTAGGTCGAGTCGGCGTAGGTAGTGTGCCGACCGTTGATGTTGAGCGTGGGGTTGTAGTACACGCCCTGGCCCGCAAAGCTTTCCCAGTGCGAGAAGCCCGGCTGGGGGGCATCGCTTTCCTCGCCCATGTGCCACTTGCCAAAAAAGCCCGTTTGGTAACCCGCCCGCTGCAAGTACTGCGGAAAGTATATCGTGCCGGCCGGCACGGGCGAGATATTATCCACCACCTTGTGCACGTGCGAGTACTGCCCCGTGAGGATGGACGCCCGGCTGGGCGAACACAGCGCCGTGGTGACGTAAGCATTGGGCAGGTAGGCGCCCTGCTGGCGCAGCCGGTCGAGGCTGGGCGTTTTCAGCCAAGGCAGCTTGCCGGTAAAGCCCATGAAATCGGCCCGGTGGTCGTCGGTGAGGATGATGACGACGTTACGCGGCGCGGCGGCGCCCGGCAGGCGGGCCAGCTTGGGCAGCGGGCGTGGTGCGGCGGTGGCTGGCCGCAGCCCTAGGCCCCCCAGCGCGGCCACTAAGCACAGCAGTAGAAAGTAGCGCATCGAAGTAGGTAGCAAAGTTGCTAACGCGGCCAGTTGGCTGCCGGCTGGGAAGATACGCGCCGCCTGGGGCCCTAAGCGAACAACGGGCCGCGCGGCAGGTTAGCGACAACGAAAACAGACGGTCATGCTCATCTTGCGTCCGCTTGCCGAAGCATCTCTTTCGCGTAGCTAACTCCTAGCGTTTGGGAGTACTTATTCGGTAGAGATGCTTCGGCTGCGCGGACGCTAGATGAGTATGACCGCCTTTCTGCTATACAGCCACTGGGTAAACGCTTCTATATCAAGCCCCGGGCCTTGAACTCCAAGTACTTGTTTATTGTGTTGGCCGTCAGGCTTTGCGGCGGCGTAAGCAGGGCCTGGATGCCGTAGCGCTGCAGCTCCAGCACTATCTGGCGTTTTTCCTGCTGAAATTTCTCGGCAATTGTTTGGTTATACACCTCGTCGGGCGTGGCGGCGGGCGCGTCCAGAAAAGCGCTCAGCTCGGTGTTTTCGAAGAACACGACCAGCAGCAAGTGCCGCTTGCTCAGGGCCCGCAGGTAGGGCAGCTGGCGCTGCATGCCCTGCAAGGTTTCGAAGTTGGTGAACAGGATGAGCAGGCTGCGCTGCTTGATGCGGGCGCGCACCGTGGCGTAAAGCAGCTCGTAGTCGGTTTCGAGGTACTGGGTTTTCTGCCGGTACAGCACCTCCAGAATGGTACGGATGTGGCCGGGCTTGCGCTCGGCTGGCACCACCGCCCCCGGCTTGTTCGAGAACGTAAGCAGCCCCGCCTTGTCGTGCTTGAGCAACGCGATGTTGCCCAGGACCAGCGAGGCGTTGATGGCGTAGTCGAGCAAACTCAGCCCCGCGAATGGCATCCGCATCACCCGGCCTTTATCGACGAGGCAGAACACCTGCTGGGCGCGCTCATCCTGGAAGTGGTTGACTTGCAGCGTATCGGTGGCGCCGGGCACGGTGCGCCGGGCGCTGGCCCGCCAGTTGATGGTGCGCGGGTCGTCGCCGCTGCTGTACGGCCGGATTTGCTCAAACTCCTGGCTCTGCCCCACCCGCCGAATGCGCTTGATGCCCACCTCCGTGAGCCGGTTGTGGATGGCCAGCAGCTCGTATTGCCGCATCTGCAGGAAGGATGGGTACACCGGCACCGTGCGCCCCTGCAACTCGAACCGGAACCGCCGCCGCACTAGCCCGAGGGGCGAGGCCGCGTACACGTTCAGGGCCCCGAACTCGTACTCGCCGCGCTTGGTAGGCCGCAGCTGGTAGGTGATGGTTTGCGTCTGGCCCGATGCCACCGCCGCCCGAAACAGCACGTCGCGCCGCTGAAACTGGTGCGGAATCTCGTCAATTACCTCGGTTTGCACGCCAAAGCGGTAGCGGTTTTCTAGGTACAGCCGCACCTCGTTGTCGTCGCCGTTCGAGAGCTTGTCGCCCAGCACCCGCCGCCCAAATAGCGGCGCTACCTTGGCCGGGGCATAGAGCAGGGCCGCATCGAGCAGCACCAGTAGCCCTAGGCCCCCCAGCAGCACCTGCATGGGTCCTAGCAGCCACGGCACGAAGAAGCTGACGACGAACCCTGTGATAAGGGCCGCCAGAACGTAAAAGAAGCGTTTGGTAAGGAAGAAACTCATGCAGCACGGAGTTGGTCGCGCACGGCCATCAAGGCAAAGCCCAGCAGGTTTTCGCCGGGCCAGTTCTCGGGCTGGGCAGCATTGGGATGGTCGGCCGCCAGCCCGATGCCCCAGATGGCATCTACCGGACTAGCTTCCACCAGCACCCGCTCGCCAGTGCCCAGCAGGTAGTCGCGCAGCGCCGGGTGCTGACTGAATTTGTAGAAGTTGCCGGCCACTACCAGGTTGAACTTGACTTCGTCCCACTGGGCTGGGTCAAAATTCTTCACCTGCCGGCCCAGCTTCTTTGCCTCGCCGGGGGTGCGCGCCTCCAGAATGCGCTGCCGCACAGCCTCGTCCTCAAATATGCGCGCCTTCTCGGCCATCATCCAGTGCTCGGCCGTGAGGTAGGTGTCGCCAGCAACTTCAAACGCAGCTGGGTACCACTGGCTAAAGCAGCTTTTATCTACCTCGTCCGCCTGCTTAGGCGTGTGGCCCCAGAAAAAGAGGTACTTAAGCGCTGGCTGGGCAAGGAGCCAGGAGGGGGAGTAGGGCATGGGTAGAGTTGCGTGGGAAGTTATCGCAGAGGTGCGCAGTGGGTTACGCCGAGGTTCGCGGAGAGTCGTCCAAGCCGTTGACCTTGCGAACGATGCCGTCTTTGAGGCGTGGGACGTTAAAATTGATAAGCAGACCAAGCTTGTGGCCCGATAGCTTGAGATAAGTAAGTAGCTGCATATGGTGCACTTCCAGAACAGCTTCGATAGCTTTTACTTCCACGACCACCCGGCTTTCCACCAGCAAATCCATTCGGAAGCCAACGTCCATGCCAATGCCCTTGTAGACCATCGGCAACGGCACTTGCGCCTTGACTAGCAATCCGGCTTGCCGCAATTCATACTGCAAGGCAGTTTCATAAACTGATTCCAGCAGTCCCGGCCCCAACTCGGTATGCACTTCAAATGCGGCTTTCCGAATCAAGTAAGAAATATCGTTCTCATGCATAAAAACTCAGCGAACCTCGGCGTTTCTCACTGCGCACCTCCGCGGTAACTTCTCGAAAAACCACTTTTCCGAACGATAACTACCGCGGCACTTCTACCGATTGCACAATAGTCCGCACCACGTCGTCGGGCGAGGTGCCTTCCATCTCGCGCTCGGGCGTGAGCTGGATGCGGTGACGCAGTACGGGGGCGGCCAGCGTCTGCACATCCTCGGGCGTTACGAAGTCGCGGCCGCGCAGGGCCCCTAGGGCCTTGGCACCATTAAGCAAGGCTAGGCTGGCGCGGGGCGAGGCGCCCAGGTACAGGGCCTTGTGCGCGCGGGTCTGCCCCACGATTTTGGCAATGTACTCCAGCAAGTTAGCCTCCACGCGCTGCTGGCTCACCTGGCGGCGCAGGGCGGCCAAGTCGGCGCCCGAGAGCACGGACTGCACCTTGTCGAGCGGGGTGCCACCAAAGCCGCTGTGGTGGCCCTGCAAGATTTGCACCTCCTCGGTCAAGGTGGGGTAGCCCACGTTCAGCTTGAAGAGGAAGCGGTCGAGCTGCGCTTCGGGCAGGCGGTAGGTGCCCTCTTGCTCCACGGGGTTTTGGGTGGCCAGCACCACGAAGGGCGACCCTAGGGAGTGCGTGGTGCCGTCCTGGGTCACGGTGCGCTCCTCCATCACCTCAAACAACGCCGACTGCGTTTTGGCTGGGGCGCGGTTAATCTCGTCAATCAGCACGATGCTGGCGAAGATGGGGCCGGGCCGAAACTCGAACTCGCCCGAGGCGGGCCGGAAGATGCTGGTGCCCAGCACATCGGCCGGCATCAGGTCGGGCGTGAACTGGATGCGGCTGAAGGGCACGTCGAGCGTGCGGGCCAGCAGCTTGGCGGTGAGCGTTTTGGCCACGCCCGGCACGCCTTCCAGCAGCACGTGCCCATCGGCCAGCAGCGCCACCAGCAGTAGATCCTGCAAGTCTTGCTGGCCCACAATCACCTTTCCTATCTGTTGGCGCACGGCCGCCGTGCGCTCGGTCAGGCGCGAGAAATCGGTGCGCGGGGCAAACGTGGTAGCCGCGTCGTCGCCAGCGGGGGCTTGTTCGGCTGGGGGCGCGGGGGCAGCGGGCGGCATGGCTTCGGCGCCGGCGAGGGCCCTAGGGTCGGTGGAAAAGGCGAGGTCGGGTGCGTCCAGCTGGGGCGCAGTGGGCAGCGTGTTTTCGGGTTCCATGCAGTAAAAAGTGGCCAGATGACGCCGGGCGGCATCAGGCACTAGCGAGGGAGAGGAAATTCAGTAGAAAAGGTAATGCGAGGAGGGACCCTAAAGTAGCTTCAGTGGCTTTCGCGCTTAAAGGCGTGAATTGCGCGGCTTAAGATAAGCAGCTCGCGGTCAGTCATGGCGGGGGCCGTGCGGGCGAAGTTCACCATGCGCACCAGCTCGTCGATGCGCGGGCGGGGCAGGCCCGCCTTCTGGCTCAGGCGCTCCCGGAAGGCTTCGTCGCCCAAGTCGGGGCTAGGCTCCTGGAAGCGGGTGCGCAGGTAATCCAGAAACAGCCCCACCTTCTTCTCGGCAATTTGCTGGTGGCCGCCGCGCGCCTGGCGGTAGAGGTCGGCCACGGTGCGCGTAAACAGCAGCGTGGTATTGGGCAGCGGCCGCAGCGTGGGAATAATGCGCTGCCGCCGCCGCGCCTCCACAAATACGAACAGCACGGCCGCCAGTAGCAGCAGGTAGTAGGCGGTTTTCAGGGCCGGGTGGGCCATCACCACGCGCAGCAGCGTTTGCTCGCCGGCGCGGCCTTGCTTCTGGTACTCGTCCCACCACACGGCGCGGCCGGTGGGCAGCTGCGACAGGGCCGCCAGCGCAAACTCGCCTTGCCGAGGCTTCAGCAGCCAGTAGTTGCCGAGGGCCAGCGGCACCGCGCACACGTACAGGTGGCCCTGGCCCACATCGAGGCGCACCAGCACCGGGCGGCCTTGGGCATCGGCCGCCAGCGTGGCCCCGCGGTGCGGCGCGTGGCTATTGAGCTGCACGCGGTAGCCAGCGGCCGAGGTGGGTAGCGTTACGGCCACCGGCGCCGTGCCGGCCGGGGCTGCTAAGAAGTGCAGGCGCACCGAGTCGGTGGCCGCTTTTAGGCGGCTGCGCCGCCGCAGGTGCGTGGTCAGGGTGGTGTCGGCCTCCACCAGTTCGAAGCCCAGCGAATCGGCCAGCGTGGTGCCCCGGCCATAGATGTTCTCGGCCGCAATAAACACGTTGTTGCCCGCGTGCAGAAAGCGCAGCAGCACATCGGTTTCGAGCGAGCTGCTGGTGAACTCTTGGTTCACAAATAGATACGTGGCTCGCTCGGACGTCAGAGGCAGTTGGCTGGCCTCGAGGCGGGCGGCGGCCAGGTCATTGGCATGGTCAGCCGAGTCGTTCTTAAACGTCACGTTGGCTGGGCGGCTGGCATCCAACTCGGGCTCGTCGCCGCCCAGCAACTGGTTGAAAATGGGCAGCCGCACGCTCGCCACCGAGTCGGAGCCCAGTACCTGCGGCAGCACGTCGAACAAGGCGTACGTGCCGTATGGAATCTTATCCTTGCTGCTGAGCGTGGGCGTCCAGTCGAGCGGCTTGGGCTTATAGTACTCCAGCGCCACGTAGGCCCCGAACAGCACCAGTAGCCCCACCACGTACCAGCGAAACGTCGTCATTAGTGACAGTGATTATTATGTAGTTATCAGTGATTAAGGAATGTGGGCAAACACTGGATGAGCGTGGTCTCTCTGTTGGTCATTAATCACTAATTATTGCGCACTATCCCGCTAGCTCCGCATACACCTTGGCGTATTCGCGGGCGGCCTGGGCCCAGCTAAACTGCCCGGCCTGGGCCTGCGCCGCCGCTACCCGCGCGGGCGAGTGCTGCCCTAGGCCCTCGGCCAGCCGCTGCCGCAGGTGCTCGGGAGAGAAGTCGTCGAAGTAATAAGCGGCCTCGCCCCCCACCTCAGGCAGCGAGGTTAAGCGGCTCAAAAACACCGGCTTGCCTAGTTGCATGGCTTCTACCACCGGCAGGCCGAAGCCCTCGGCCAGCGAGGGCTGCAAGTAAGCCAGGCAGTGCGCGAAGTACCACGCCTTGTCTTCCTCGCTGATGCGCGTGAGCAGGTGCACCCGGTCGCCGAGGCCAGCGCGGCGGGCTTCGCGCAGCATGTTTTCGGTGTAGTCGTGCTCGGCAAAGCTGCCAGCTATTACCAGCTCGTACTCAGTGCCTTCGAGCAAGCCCAGCAGCACGTGCCAGTTCTTCTTGGCGTTGATGGTGCCCAGCCCGAACAGGAAAGGCCGCTGGGGTGCCAGCGCCGGGCGGTGCTCCTGGCTGGCGGGCAGCGCCTCCACCCCGCGCCGGATGTAGCGCAGCGGCTGCGTGCCGGTGTAGCCCAGCAAGTCGGCGTGGCGCAGGATGTCTTGCAACACAAAGTCGCTGATGGTCACGATGTAATCGGCCCGGGCAATATTGCGGCGCACCATGGCCAGCTGCCGGGTATAGGTGTGCTCGTCGGGGCTTTCGTGCAGGAAATTGAGGTCGTGCACCGTGAGTGCCACCTTGGTGAGCGGGCTGGTGGGTACGTACCAGCTCAGCTGCTGGGTGGCGTGCCATACCTGCATGCGGTAGCTGCTGGGGTTGAGGTACTTATGAAAGCTGCGCTGGGTGAGGTAGCGCACCCCTTGCGTGCCCAGCACCCCTAGGGCCGGCGGCGGCGTGAAAAAGTAGTACTTGAAGCGGCGCGGATGGTTTTGGGCCAGCAGCTCGTGCGCCAGCGGCACGATAAAGTGGCTGAAGCCGCTGTGCAGCTCTTTCAGGGGCTCGCAGTCGAGGCAGACACGGGGAGCGGACATTTACTAGTGGTTAACGTTCAGTTGATTAGTCGTAAGGGAGTACCTAGCTTTTTCTGGCGGGTAGCTTCCTTATCTAGTAACCAACAGGATGGCGCGGCCAAAGGCTTGCTGGCCGTCGCGTAGGGGCCGGTAGGCGGCGGCCGACAGCGGAAACTCGCCGTACCACACGTACTCGAACTGCCGGGTCAGCTCCGTAAACTGGGGATTTAGGGCGGGGCCGGCCGTGGCTAGCTCGCGCAGGTAGGCCTGGTTGGTTTTGTCGGGCTGCCAGTCGATGAGGCCTTGGTCGGTGAGCTGCTTGAGCAGGTGCAGGTACCCTAGGCGAGTGGCCAGGCGCAGGTTGCCCGCCGACTCGGCCTCGGACAAAGCCGACCCAAAATCCAGCTCGTGGATATTCTCGGTACCCACCTCGTAGCCCAGTGCGCCCCCAGCCTTGGACGAGCGCCCGAACAGACGGGCCACGTCGAGCTGCAAAAACTTGAGCACCGCAAACACCAGTATGCCCAGCGCCAGCCCATAGAAAATGGTGTTCCAAGTGATGTTGCCCCCCGGCGTGCTGCGGAAGTGCGCAATCTGCCGGGCCAGCCAGTGCAGAAAGCGAACCAGTAGGCTCTCTTGCTCGGGTTCGGCCTCCACTTCGCGGTAGGTCAGCTCGCGCTCGGCGCGTAGGGTGCGCAGGCGCGCCTCGGGGCGGCGCACAGCGGGCGCTGGGCCGGCGGGCGCGGGCAGCGCGGGCACTGGCACCACCTTGGCGGGCGGGTCGGCCCCTAGGGCCAGGGCGGGCGCCGCCAGGGCCAGCAGGCCCGCCAGCAGCCAGCGCTGCCCCGGGCTGCCCATCGTCACAAATCGAGCCTGCATCACGCGTTCAAGTCAAAAAGGCCCTGGCTTAGTACTGCTCTTCTTCGGGGCGGTAGTGGTCCGAGTAGGCGGTGGGCGCGGCCTGCGGCTGGCCCAACTCGTTTACCAGCAAGCTAAGGCCGTAGCCTTCGTGGCGCTCCACTAAGTTGAAATACTGGAAGGCTATGGCCAGCAGCGGGATGCAGTAGGTAAACAGCAAACCCACCGCATAAATAGTCTGGGTCACCAGCCCCAATACGTCGGAACCTAGGCCCGGCAACTGCAGCATCTTGCCCACCAGTACGGCATACTGCGGCAGCGCAAATACGATGCCCATGGCGCCCTGAATGAGGCTGGCCACTAGCACCAGGCCAAAGGTGGACCACCACTTGCCCTTGATGAGTTGGAAGCAGCGCCCGACCGCTTCCGCAACACTAACGTCTTCCATCCACAGCACGGGCAAATAAAGCTGTAGCGCAATGCCGACGTAGAAAAGCCCAATGTATCCAACTAGGACTAGCGGAAAAAACAAGCCCACCAGCAGCACTAGGCCGAATACCAACCCAACGCCAACCCCCAGGAATAGCAGAAAAGCGAGTGCCATGCGCCCCAGCTGGCTGCGTATCTCCACCCACACGGCGGCGGGCGTTACGGGTTCGGCGGCGGGTAGGCGCAGGCGGGCGCGCAGGTAGCCGTACACGGTAGCTAGCAGCAGCAGCATAGCCAGCAGGATACCCACAAAAGTTAGTCCTACACCTAAGTAGCTAAAGGCGGAGCCTAGCTGATAGCCCGACCCATTTACCGTGTGAAGGCGAGCACGCTGGAAAGAGGTGCCCATGCGGTTCCACACGGAGTTTGTGAGCAGCCCTAGGCCAATGCCCAGCAGTAAAGCCGCCGGCAGCATGAAGTATACTAGGCACTTGCCCAGCCGCCGCCAGTGCGCCCCAATAAACTCGAATACGGCCGAGATTTTAGCCCCGAAATCGCGTACCTGCCAGAAGTCAGCAGGGGTAGTATAAGTATTTTTCATAGCTATAATTTAGACCTCGGCCGGCGCGGGCACGAGGGCCGCGCGGCGCTTTACTACGTGGGGGTACCAACCAAAATACCAGCCCATAAACGCCGCCGACCCCCCAATGATAAGCAGGCTGAGCGCAGCGGGCATCTCGGTGTGGCGCGTCACAAAACTTTCCAGAAACGCCGCGGCCACGATGATAGGTACCAGCCCTAGGGCCAGCTTCACGGCATCGCGGGCGGCTCGGGCCAGCGCCTCGCGCCGCGAGTAGGTGCCCGGAAACAGCACCCCGCCGCCCAGGATGAAGCCCGCCGCCCCGGCCAGCACGATACTCGGAATTTCCAGCGTGCCGTGAATCCAGATGGTGAGCAGCGAGGCCTTAAGCACGTGGTGCTGGTAGAAGAAGTACTGGAACGAGCCCAGCATCACGCCGTTGTGAAACAAGATGAAGAGCGTGCCTACACCCAGTGTAATGCCCGCCGCGAAGGTGCGCAGCGCCACCATGATGTTATTGGCCGCAATGCCCAGAAACATGACGGCCTCGCCCTGGCCTTTGTACACGGCCATGGGGTCGCCCTTGCGGATGTTGGCCAGCGTCTGGTTTACGTAGTCGTCGCCCAGCACTACGCGCACGAAATCGCCATCCTGCGCAGCCGAAAGCATCCCTAGGGCCGTGAACAGCACAAACAGCCCAAACGCCCAGGCCAGCGCCCGTTGGTGCCGGGCCACCACCTGCGGCACTTCCAGGGCCCAGAAGCGCCAGATGCGGTTCTTCTCCTCCGGCTTGTTGCGGTACAGCTTCTGGTGCAGGGCGCCGGCCAGCGAGTTGAGGTAGGTGGTGGTGGGCGAGTTGGGGTAGTACGTCTGGGCGTAGGCCAAATCGTCGGTGAGGGCCACGAAACGGGCGGCTAGCTCGTCGGGGCTGGCGGGGGGCGTGGCGTGGTACTGCTGCCAGCGGGCCTGGTTTTGGCGCAGGAAAGCGGCTTCGCGCATAGGGGCTGAAAAATCCTGCTTAAAGGTAGGCAGCGACCTGCGGTGGCAACAGAGCCGCCGCGTATTTTCGGGGCAACTATTTACCCTATCCCTACCATGGCTACTATCCGCGTCCACACCACGCAAAACGTTACGCTCGAATACCAGGTCGCCAGCATTGGCAACCGCATCGTCGCTACCATTATCGACAACCTCATTATCGTAGCTTGGGTCATTGTGGTGGGCCTGGTGGTGTTTAAGTTGCTGAACCTGCGCGACGAAGCTGGGGCCTGGACAATGGGCATCCTGTGCGGCATTCCCTACATATTCTACAACCTGGCCAGCGAGATTCTGCTCAACGGCCAAAGCATCGGCAAGAAGGCCCAGAACCTGCGTGTAGTACGCCTCGACGGTACCGCGCCCCGCGTGGGCGACTACTTCCTGCGCTGGCTGCTGCGCATCGTCGATATGCAGCTCTCGGGCGCGGTGGCCATGGTCACCATCGCCGCCAACGGCAAGGGCCAGCGCCTCGGCGACCTCGCGGCTGGCACCAGCGTCGTGAACTTGCGCGCCCAGGCGGCTGCGCTGCCCGACCCGGCCACCCTAGCCCCGCCCGTGGGCTACCAGCCCGTTTTTTCGCAGGCTAGCTCGCTCAGCGACCACGACATCAGCTTGCTCAACCAGCTGCTCGACCGCGCCACCCGCATGAACAACTACGACCTACTGCGCGAAACCGCCGACAAAATCAAGGCGTTGCTGGGCCTGCACACCGACCTCGACGACGCAGCCTTCCTCCGCACTATCCTGCGCGACCACTACTACCTCGTGCACGAAGAGCCGGCCCTGCGGTAAGAGCTGAAGGCGGTACTGATACATAAAAAAGGCCGATTACAATGTGTAATCGGCCTTTTTTATAACGGATACCCTAGGGGCCTAGCTTTCGTGCAAAACAGTTATGGCCTTGCGGCGCGGGGGCTTGGTGCCGGGCTGACGCTCCTCGCCCTGAGCCAGTAGCTCATCGTCACGCTCGGTTTTCTTCACCCAGCTCACACCGTAGAGGTCCCGGCGGCGGTCGCGCAGGTTGCGCACGGCGCCGCTCGTGTTCAGGTCTTTCAAGAGGTCCAGGTCGAGGTCGGCGATAAGCGTCATCTCGGTGTTGGGCGTGGCCTCGGCCACGATGGCATCGTGCGGGAAGGCGAAGTCGGAGGGGCTAAACACGGCCGACTGCGAGTACTGAATGTCCATGTTCTCGACCCGCGGCAGGTTGCCCACCGAGCCGGTGATGGCCACGTAGCACTCATTCTCGATGGCGCGGGCCTGAGCGCAGATGCGCACGCACTGGTAGGCATTCTTGGTATCGGTCCAGAAGGGCACGAACAGGATTTTCATGCCCTCGTCGCTCAGCAGGCGGCTCAGCTCGGGGAACTCCACGTCGTAGCACACCAAGATACCGATTTTGCCGAAATCGGTGTCGAAGCACTTGATTTTGTCGCCCCCGCGCATGCCCCAGTAGCTGGCTTCGTCGGGCGTTACGTGCAGCTTATACTGCTCGTCTACGGTGCCATCGCGGCGGCACAAGTAGCTCACGTTGTAGAGCATCCCGTCTTCGTACACCGGCATCGACCCGGCAATCACGTTGATGTTATAGCTCACGGCCAGCTCCATCATGCGCGTCTTAATGGGTTCGGTGAAGGCCGCCATGCTCCGGATGGCCGCCGAAGCCGCCGTTTCGTTGGTCAGCGCCATCATGGGCGCGTTGAAGAACTCCGGGAAGAGCACGCAGTCGGCCTTGTAGCCGCTCACGGTGTCTACGAAGAACTCGATTTGCTGGAAAAAGTCCTCCAGGCTGGCCGTGGCCCGCATCTGCCATTGCACAATGCCGATGCGCACGTTCGACTTCTGGTTGCCAATCAGCTTCTCGCTTTCCTCGTCGTAGTACACGTTTATCCACTCCAGCAGCGTGGCAAAAGCCTTGCTCTCCGAGTCGTAGGGCAGGTAGCCGCGGATAATTTTGCGCACGTGAAACTCGTTGGAGAGCTGGAACGTGAGGATGGGGTCGGTCAACTCTTTCTGGCGCACCAGCTCCACGTACTTGGCCGGAGTCATCTCGCCCGCGTAGGCCGCGTAGCCGGGTATGCGGCCGCCGGCCACCATGGCGCGCAGGTTCAGGTTCTCGCACAGCTCCTTGCGCGCGTCGTAGAGGCGGCGGCCCAGGCGCAGGTTGCGGTACTCGGGGTCCACGAATACATCCACGCCGTAGAGCGTATCACCCTCCGAGTCGTGGGTGTCGAACTTGCCGTTGCCGGTAATCTTGGCGTAGGTGTGCTTGTCGCCAAACTTGGCGTAGTCCACGATAATGGCCAGGGCCGCGGCAATCAGCTTGCCGTTGTCCTCGATGCCAATCTGGCCTTCCGGGAACTTGCGCAGCAGGTTGTTGTATTCGTCCTGGGCCCAGGCGCCCTCCATATTGGAGTACACCTTGTCCATAATTCCCTTAATGGCCTTGAAGTCGGAGCGGCGCAGCGTGCGCAGCACCAGCTTGTGGGCCGGTACGGCCGTGGGCGTCAGCCGCTCGTCGAGGGCAGCGGTGGCAGGCCCCACCTTGCTGCCTTTTTTGTGATGATGCGCGCCGCCGGGCGCGGCCTTGCCATTAGTAGTTGCCATTATTCAAGTAAGGGTTAGGGTGTTTTCACCGCAGAAGACGCAGGGGGTTTCGCGGAAGGGTCGCAGAAGAACGACCTCTGCGACCCTTCCGCGAAACCCCCTGCGTCTTCTGCGGTGAAAACACCAACTGATACTACATCCTAAACGCCCAATCGGACGCCGAAGTTTACTGGCGAACCACCCGGAACGTGCCCGCGCCCTGGCCAGTACGCACCGTGAGCAGCAGCACGCCGCGCCAGCTGCCGAACGCCGCTGCATCGAGCACCACCTCCGGCGCGCCACCCGCAAAGGCCTGGCTAAACACCTGGCGGCCCACCACATCGGTAGCCGTGACGCGGCCTGGCCCGCTGCCGGCTGGCAAGCGGAGGCGCAGCGCCGCCTCGGGCCCTAGGGGGTTGGGGTAGGCGCTGGCCTCGGTTCCTAGGGTACTGCGGGTAGCCAACGACGAGGCTATCCGGCGGTAGCTGTCGCGGTATTCCACGGCCGTAACCTGCTGGGTACCGCCTACTTCGGTGGTCGTGATGGTGAGCACCGGCACGTGCACGCCATTGGCCAGCCACTTATACTGGCGCTGGGTGGGCAGCAGCGTGGCCGGCCCGCCGGGCGTGGTGCCCACCACTAGGCTGTCGCGGTCGGTGAGCGTCGTTACTACTCGCAGCGCCTGAAACGTGCCGAAGGGCGTGGTCACCGTGCCCCAGCCATCGACCTCGTTGGTGCGCTGGCGGCGTTGGCGGAGCGTGGCCGTACCCGGCGCCGATACCTCGAAATCGGAGTAGCTGATGTCACTGGTGTTGCCGTAGGCCAATGGAAAGCGGTAGATAACGTCTTGATGGGCTTGGTCACGATAAGTGACGGGCAGGCCGATACCGGTGTACGTAGCCCCAAAGCCCACCGAGCGGAAGTCGCTGGACGAGACCTTGAAAAACTCCTTGGGGTCGGTAATGGGCAGCACGGCGCCGGCCCCGGCTGGCAGGCTACGCGGCTGGGCCAGCGTAGCCTGGTTGACGCCCCCCAGCGCGCCAAACGTAATAGCCTGCAGCCCTACAGCCGCGTCGCTCACGCTCAGAAAGCGGTCTACGCGCTGGCTGGCGGGCACTAGGCCGGCGTAGTTCCAGGTTTGGTTGGCGCCGCTTACGGTAAACGAGGGCGCGCCCGTGGGCAACGCTACCGTCTGGCTTGAGCGTAGCGTGTCGCCCACTAGCGGCATGTCGGCCGAGGTGATGGTGGGGGCCGTTTGGGCCGCGGCCGTGCCGGCGCTGGCAAGCAGCGCGCTGAGTAGTAAGTGTTTCATAGGTAGCTGAGGGTAGATGTGACCGCGTAAAGCTACCACTTCCCCAGCCCCTAGGGGCTATATGCCCGTCATTTCGGGCACTTCCTCGTCGGGCACGGGCACTACCAGCTTGCCCGCCGTGGCCGCCCGAATCTGCGCTACGCTTACGCCAGGCGCCCGTTCGCGCAGCACAAAGCCGTCGGGCGTCACGTCGAGCACGGCCAGTTCGGTCACGATTTTTTTTACGCAGTGCAGGCCCGTCAGGGGCAGCGTGCAGGCCGGCAGCAGCTTCGAGCGCCCGGCCTTGTCGACGTGCTGCATGGCCACGATAATATTTTTGGCCGACGCCACCAGGTCCATGGCGCCGCCCATGCCCTTCACCAGCTTGCCCGGAATCTTCCAGTTGGCGATGTCGCCGCGCTCGCTCACTTCCATGGCCCCTAGGATGGTCAGATCCACGTGCTCGCCCCGTATCATACCAAACGAGTCGGCCGACGAAAACAAGCTGGAGCCGGGCAGCGTGGTCACGGTCTGCTTGCCGGCGTTGATGAGGTCGGGGTCTACCTGGGCTTCGGTGGGGAAGGGGCCCATGCCCAGCAGCCCATTTTCGCTTTGTAGCTCCACGTTGATGCCCGCCGGGATGTAGTTAGCCACCAGCGTCGGGATGCCGATGCCGAGGTTGACGTAGGAATTATTAGGCACTTCCTGCGCGATGCGCCGCGCAATGCCGTGTTTGTCTAGCATAATCGCAGATTTAGCTGATTTAACGGATTTCGCGGAAACGCTCGCCTGCCTGCGGCGGCGAGCTGACTACGCGGGTGGGAGTGGAGTGAGAGGAGAGGATAGGTACCCGGTCGTCATGCTGAGCCTGCCGAAGCATCTCTACCGAACAACTCCCTAGGATTTAGTTACTCGGTAGAGATGCTTCGGTAGGCTCAGCATGACGTTCCTTATATGTATTTACTTAGCCGCCAGGCGCTTGGCCAGGACCGCGTACACGGCTTTGCGGAAGCGGGGCACCATGTCGGGCGTGTTGTTGTGGGGAAATTTCTGGGTGTAGAGCAGCACCACCAAGTGCTCTTTGGGGTCGACCCAGTAGTCGGTGCCGAATGCGCCGCCCCACTCGTAGCTGCCTACCGACTGCCCGGTTTGGGCGGCGCCGGCGGGTGTTACGATGCTAAAGCCTAGGCCGAACTTGTTGAGGCCCTGGTTGACGTCGCCAATCTGGTTTTGCGTCATCAGGGCTACGGTGCTGGGTTTCAGCAGGCGGTGGCCGTTGTAAGTGCCGCCGTTGAGCATCATTTGCAGGAAGACGGCGTAGTCGTCGATGGTGGACGACAAGCCGCCCCCGCCCGAGAAGTAGGTGCCCGCCTGGTTCGGAAAATCGGGCCGCAGCCCCAGCATGCCGCTGGCGGGCATGGCTACGGTGCGCCCCTGGTACTCGGTGTAGAGCGGCACGAGGCGGCTTTGCAGCGCGGCGGGCAGGTAGAAGTAGGTGTCATGCATGCCCAACGGGTCAAACACGTGGGCGCGCAGGTACTGGTCGAGCGGCTGCCCACTCAGCACCTCAATCAGGCGGCCCAGTACGTCCACGCTCAGGCCGTAGGTGAAGCGCTCACCCGGCTGGTTGAACAGTGGCAGCTTGCCCAACTGGTCGATGGCCGCCCCTAGGGTGCCAGCGGGCGAGCCGACTCCGCTCGGGATGTGCGCCTTGGCGTAGATGGCCCGCGCCTCGGGCGTGCCGATTACCGCGTAGCCGATGCCCGAGGTGTGGCTCAGCAGCTGCCGAATGGTAATCTCGCTGCGGGCCGGCACCGTGGTGTAGCTCGAATCTTTGGGGTTGAAGCTGGCCAGCACTTGCGGGTGGGCAAACGTAGGCAGGTACTTCGAGATGGGGTCGTCGAGCTGGAACTTGCCCTGGTCGTACAGCTGCATCAGCCCCACGCTCGTGATGGCCTTGGTTTGCGAGGCAATGCGCTCGATGGCGTCGGGCCGCAGCGGTGTCTTGGTAGCTACGTCGCTGTAGCCGAAGGCCTTGCGGTATACTATATCTCCATCACGGGCCACCAGCGCAATGATGCCCGGCACGCGCCCGTCGCTCACGTAGCCTTGCAGCAGCACATCGATGGCTTGCAGCTTGTCGGGGCTCACGCCGGCCGCGGCGGGCGGGGCCGCGTGCAGCACGGCCGGCTTGGCCAACTGGGCAAAGGCCCTAGGGCCACCCAGCAGCAGCAAGCCCAGCAGCAGGTTCTTCATCATAGCTAAGCGTCAGTTTTAGCGCGTGTTTCTAAGTGTTTAGTTGTCCTGCGGAGCTTGCCGAAGCATCTCTGCCGCGTAAGTAATCCTACAATTATTAAGGATACTGCTGCGGTAGAGATGCTTCGGCAAGCTCCGCAGGACAGTTGCATATAAAAAAGCGTGCTAGGAATACCTCGCGCAGATACGCCCGCCGCCGCAGGCTGGCGGGCGTATCTGCGCAATCCGTTTAATCCGTTAAATCTGCGGTTGCGATACGGTGCGTTGCTCGATACGCTTCTCGTAGTCTTTGCCCTGGAAGATGCGCTGCACGAAGATGCCGGGCGTGTGAATCTGGTTGGGGTCAAGCTCGCCGGCGGGCACCAATTCTTCTACCTCGGCCACGGTGATGACGCCGGCCGTGGCCATCATGGGGTTGAAGTTGCGGGCCGTGCCTTTGTAAATAAGGTTGCCGGCCGTGTCGCCGCGCCAGGCTTTTACCAGCGCAAAATCGGCGCGCAGGGCGGTTTCGAGCAGGTACATCTTGCCGTTGAACTCGCGGCTTTCCTTGCCCTCGCCTACCTCGGTGCCGTAGCCGGCCGGGGTGTAGAAGGCCGGAATACCCGCGCCACCCGCCCGGCAGCGCTCGGCCAGCGTGCCCTGCGGAATCAACTCCACCTCTAGCTCGCCGCTGAGCAGCTGGCGCTCAAATTCGGCGTTTTCGCCTACGTAGCTGCTTATCATCTTGCGCACCTGCTTGGTTTGCAAGAGCTTGCCAATGCCGAAGTCATCGACGCCCGCGTTGTTGGAGATGCACGTCAGGTTTTTGACCCCTAGGCGCAGCAGCTCGGCCAGAGAATTTTCGGGGATGCCGCACAGGCCGAAGCCGCCGAGCATCAGGGTCATGCCGTCGGCCACGCCGGCCAGGGCAGCCTGCGCATCGGGCACTACTTTATGTATCATGGGATGGGAGATAGAGGAGCGTAGTTCAAAGGTAGAAACTCGCCCATCTTCTCGAAGCCCCAGTAGTTTTCTACGAGTACCGCCAGCGGGCTTAGTAGCTGCCCATTGGGCTGCAGCTCGGCCTCGCGCCCTGTCAGCAGCAGCCGCGATACTTGCTGCTTGGGCGGCGGGCCGGGCGGTCCGCCCGGTAGCCGCGGCGGCCCCGGGTACAGCGGGTCGGGTGGCTCGCGCGAGTAGGTTATTTGTAGGTAGTCGGTGAAGTGCAGGTACACCTTGCCGTCGGGCGCCACGCGGCGCAGGCTGTCGATGGGCCTAGGGGCGGTGTAGAGTAGCTGCAAGCTCGGGTACACGCGGGCCCAGCGGTCTAGGGAGTCTTGCTCGGCGCTGCTCAGGGGCGAGTGCTGCCGCAGGCGCAGCAGCTGGCGGCGCAGGCTGTCGGCGCGGGCAAAGGGCGGGTTGGGTATCACGCGTATCTTCTGCGCCAGGAAGCCTTGCGCCGCCACTTTATCAAAGTACACGCTGCACAAAAAATGCGTGAGCGAGCCGCGGTAGGCCGTGGCCCGGTTGGCTGCCCAGCGCTGCCGCTGGTTGGCGTTGCGCGGCACTAGCTCCTCAAATACCGGCTGGCCATAAAACGTCACCAACTGCTGCCCAAAGTTGGCGACGAAGCGCAAGCCGTAGTACTTCAGACGGTAGCCTAGAGCTTGATTCTCCACCTCCACGTAGTCGGCGGCCGAGGCCGTTAGCTCGTTGGCCTTGGCATCGTAGTCAACTACCACGGCCCTAGGGTTGCGGATGCGGCACTGGCGCGAAAACGAGGTGCGCCCCAGAAAAAGCTCGATGAACCGCTGGTAGTCCTCGGGCCGGTTGGCGTGGCGCCGGCCGCGCACTATCACTTCGGCTAGCTGGCTGGTTTCGGGGGCTAGGCGCAGCGCCACCTGCTGCGGGGCGGTGCCCACCGTTACGGCCACTTTAGCCAAGCGGTAGCCCACGAAGGAGGCTACCAAGTCGTAGCTGCCGGCCGGCACGTTTTTTAGTTGAAACTGCCCTTGCTCGTTGGTGGTAGCCCCTAGGGTGGTATTGGCCAGAAACACGCTGGCAAAAGGCAGCGGCTGCTGCGTGAGCGAGTCGCGCACCGTGCCGCTTAGCGTGGCCTGGGCCCAGCCGCATGCTGGCAGCAGCCCAAACACGCAAAAGAGGACGCGGCAGACGAAAGCAGGTAGTTTCATTTCTCCTTACAGACGCGGCGCTAGCGGGGCGCGTTGCCCTTGGGCCACTTAATCAGGGCCTAGGCACGACGGGCGACTGGTAGTCGAGCGGCAGTAGCTCACCAATTTTCTCGAAGCCCCAGTAGCCTTCGGCGGGCAGGTCGAGCGGCTGGGCCAGCACGCCGTTGGCCGATAGCGCGATACCGCCCGGCTGCCGCAGCCCCAGCACCGACTCTTGCAGCAAGTAGCGCCGCCGCCCCGTGATGGTGCCGGGCAGGCGGTAGTTGGCATCTACCGGCTCGGGGCCGTAGGAAACGGCCAGATAATCGCGAAAGCGCAGTTGCACCTGCCCCTGGCTATCTACTTGGCGCACGCTGTCGATGGGTAGCTGGGCCGGGTGCAGCACGCTCACCGTGTGCGGCTCCAGCAAGTAGCGCCAGGTAGCGGCGGGGAGGCTAGCCAGCGCCAGTTGTTCGCCGGCTGCCTGGCGGGCCCGCACAGTGCTGTCGGCCGCGGCCCAGCGGCGGTTGGGCAGCCGCTGCAGGCGTTGCAGCCAGAAGCCCTGCGTGAGCAGCTGCCCCGTGTAGGCCGCCCGCAAAAAGTGCAGCAGCGACCCCCGGTAGGCCTGCGCCCGGTGCTCGGCCCAGTGCCGCTCCTGGGTCGGCGAGCCCGTCAGCTCCTGAAACCTCACTTGCATCTGCGTGGTGGCATACACCATCACGTCTTCAAAGTCGGCCCGGAAGGTGAGGTTGTAGAATGAAAGGCGGTACCCTAGGGCCAAGTTATCGACTTCGAGCACGTCGGTGGCCGTAGCCTCCAGGTGGTGCTTTACCGGCTCGTAGCTAATGGCGAGCACGGCCGGATTGCGCAGCTTGCAGCGCCGCGATAAGCTACTGGTACCCAGAAATAACTGCTTGAACAACTCCAATTGTTCGGGCGGCGTGGGCTTGGTACGCACCACCACTTCGCCCAGTGCGTGCGGGCTCGGCACCAACTGCAAGTCGGCCGTGAGCGGTGCAGCAGCTGCTACCACAAACTGCTGCCGCAGCTTGTAGCCTAAGTAGGTGGCCGCCAGCACGTAGCCCCCAATGGGCACCGCATGTAGCACGAAGCGGCCCTGCGCATCGGTGGTAGTGCCTAGGGTGGTATTCAGCACAAACACGCTGGCCTGTGGCAGTGGCCGCTGCGTTAGTGAGTCGCGCACTACGCCGCTTAGCGTGACTTGGCCCCAGGCACCGCCAGCCCCAAGCAACAGCCACACTACCAGTAGCAAGCGTTTCATGGCGGCAAAGATGCTCGGAAAGATGCATTTGCCATGAAGGCTTTCGGCGGTGGGCCGGGCCCTAGGGTAGGGGCACCGCCGGATGGCCCGTGGGCACGTAATCGAGCGGCAAAAACTCGCCGATTTTCTCGAACCCCCAGTACTCGCCCACCTCTATAGCCTGCGGGTCGGCCAGGGAGCCGTTGGGCATAACTTCCACTTCGGGGTCGTTCAGCTTCAAGCGCGACACCTCGCGCTGGGCCGGGTAAATGGCCTTGGTGAACCCCAGGGGGCTCATGGGCTCCTCATAGCGCGGGTCGGGCGTTTCGCCGAAATACGCTACTTGCAGCTCCTGCCTGAAGCGCAGGAATACGTGCTGCTTATCGGCCGAGGCGCGGCGCACGCTGTCGGTGGGCAGCACGCCGGGCTGGATGCTGGCAAATACTGGCGGCACGGCCGCGAGCCGGGCCAGCGAATCCTGCTGCTGGTCGGAAAAGGGGCCGCCGCGGCGCAGCATCCGCTGGCGCAGCGTGTCGGCCCGGGCGAAGCGGCGGTTGGGCGTAATCTTGACTTGCTGCACCAGGAAGCCCTCGCTTTTGAGGCGGTTTTCGCGCATACTTTTCAGGAAGTGCGTGAGTGAGCCGTAGTAGGCCGCCGCCCGGTTGGTTTTCCATTCGGCGCGCTGCTGGTCGTCTTTGGGCGTCATTTCCTCAAACACGGGCTGCCCGTAGAAGCTAGTGGCCCCGTCCGAGGCGTCGTAGTCGAAGCGCAGGCCGTAGTACTTGATGCGGTAGCCCAGCGACTGGTTTTCGACTTGCACGTAGGTGTCGGCCCGGGCGGTGAGCTGCTTAGTGGTGTCGTTGTAGGCCACGTCCACGTCGCCGGGGTTGGTGATGCGGCACTGCTTCGAGTAGGTACTCTGGCCCAGGAAAATATCGGCGAAATGGCGGTAGTCGTCGGCGGCGTGGGCGCTGGCTTTCACCACCACTTCCTCCAGCTTCGGCCCCGACGATGCCAGCAGCAAAGTCACGGTTTGCGGCCCCGCGGTTACGGTAATATGCTGCTTGCTAAGCGAGTAGCCTACGTAAGACCCTACGATGTCGTAGGCGCCCCGTGGCACCCGCTCGAACGAGAACCGCCCGGCTTCGTCGGTGGTCACCCCTAGGGTGGTGTTGGCTAGAAAGACGCTCGAAAAAGCCAACGGCTCGTGCGTAGCCGAGTCTTGCACCACACCCGACACCCGCCCCTGCGCCCGCGCCGCCGTAAGCGCCCCCAGGCCGATAAGCACCACCAAAATTACTCGTAAATACCGCATAAGCTGAATAATAACGTACTGCTAGAACGCTGGCAATTGCCAGAAAGTATAGTACTGCCCAAGTTACCTGCCGCTACGCAACAACCGTGCGAGCTGTGGCAGGCTGTCAGTGCGAGCGTGAGCGAAGCAATCGCACCAGCGCAATCCGTGAAGAAGCCATGCGGGTTGCGATTGCTTCGCTCGCGCGCGCACTGACAAACCTAAAAATTAGCTCCCGGCCAACCCTAGGGCCGCGCGGGTAGCCACCGCATCGCGGGCCAGCTGCGCCGTGAGGGCGGGCAGGCCGTCGTACTTCTCCTCGCCGCGCAGCCAAGCCACAAACTCCAGCGTCAGCAGCTGCCCGTACAGGTCGCCGCTAAAGTCCAAGACATTCACCTCGATGGTTTGCTCCAGGCCGTCGCCCACGGTGGGGCGCACCCCGATGGCCAGCATGCCGGGGTGCCGGGTGCCGGCCGCCGTCGTCACCCACACCGCGTAGATGCCGCGGGCGGGCACTAGCTTCAGCGGCTCAGGTACTTGCAGGTTGGCCGTGGGGTAGCCGATGGTGCGGCCCAGCTGCTGCCCCGGCACCACCAGCCCCTGCAGCGGGTACTCGTAGCCCAGGTAGCGGGCTGCCGTGGCCGCGTCGCCGGCCCGTAGCGCGGCCCGGATGCGGGTGCTGCTCACGCCCACGGCCTCCACATCCTGCCTAGGTATCTCCTCCACCGTGAAGCCGTAGCGCCCGGCGTGCTCGCGCAAGTAGTCGAAGCCGCCCTCCCGGTTTTTGCCGAAGCGGTGGTCATAGCCAATCACCAAGTGCCTGGTGCCCACGGTGTTCAGCAGCAGCTTTTGGATATATTCCTCGGAGGTCCAACCGGCAAACTCGCGCGTAAAAGGCACCACCAACAGGTAGTCGACGCCCGCGGCCGCCAGGCGGGCCACGCGCTCGTCCAGCGTATTAAGCAACTGCAGTTCTAGCAGCTCGGGGTGCGAAGGGGGCGGGCCCAGCACCAAGCGCGGGTGGGGCCAGTAGGTGATGACGACCGCCGGGCCGCCCACCGCGTCGGCCACCTGCCGCAGCCGCGCCAAAATGCGCTGGTGCCCCAGGTGCACCCCGTCGAAGGTGCCGCTGGTAACTACGGCGTTGGCCAGCGTCGGAAATTCGGCCGGGTCAGTAACGACAACCATAAACCGCAGATTTAACGGATGTAAAATAGGCTTACGCCTGCTTGCAGTTAGGCGGATGCGCCGGGCGGCGTTAATGGAAGCTCGGTAGGCTCGGCCGGTGGCGTTTGGGCGGCTTGCTGGGCCTGCTGCGAGGCGTAGTAGTCGAGGCCGGCGCGCACTTCCTGGCGGGGCAGGCGCGGACGGCGGGGGCGGTTTGGGTCGGCGGGACTGCTGGCACTGGCGGCGTTGCTGGCGCTGGCGGGCGGCGCGGGACGCAGCGCCTGCACGTCGGCTACCGTCCAGGCGTCAGCCAGGCGGTAGGGGCCAATGCGCGTGCGCACCAGGCGCGTGAGGTGCGCGCCGCACCCTAGGGCCTCGCCCAGGTCGCGGGCCAGGCTGCGGATGTAGGTTCCCTTCGAGCACACCACCCGAAAGTCTATCTCGGGCAACTCGACGCGCGTCAACTCGAACGTCTTGATTTCGATGGTCTTAGACTTGATTTCGGCCTCTTGGCCTTGGCGGGCTAGCTCGTAGGCGCGCTTGCCATCCACCTTCACGGCCGAGAACAAGGGCGGCGTCTGCGCAATTTTGCCCACGAACGTGGCCGCAGCAGCTTCGATTTGCGCGGGCGTAAGGTGGGCGTAAGGCCGCTCGCTGTCGACGGGCGTTTCCAGGTCGAAGCTCGGGGTGGTTTGGCCCAGCCGGAACGTGCCCTCGTACTCTTTCTCCTGCGCCTGTATCTGGTCTATCTCCTTGGTTTTCTTGCCGGTGCACAAGATAAGCAGGCCCGTAGCCAAGGGGTCGAGGGTGCCGGCGTGGCCAATCTTGCGCGGGCGCAGCGTGTTTTTCACCTTGCGCACCACGTCGAAGGAGGTCCAGGTCAGCGGCTTGTCGAGCAGCAGCACCTCCCCGGCCTCAAAGTCAAATTCTTGCAGCGATTTCATAAAAGGGGCGCGGCGGCCGCTTCCTAATCAGAGAGCAGCCCAAAGACGAAGCGCCTTGCTTGTGAAATACAAATATCGGGCAGGTTGCCGGCCCAACTGAAGCGCGGGCCGGCGCCGCGCCTACACCAGTTGCAAATTGACCCCTAGGCCCAGTAGCAGCAGCAAGATGCCGCCCACCAGCACCCGGTAAATGCCAAAGGCGCGGAAGCCGAATTTCGACACGAAGCCCACGAAGGGCTTCAGCACCAGCAGCGCCACGATGAAAGCCACCACATTGCCCAGCAGTAGCAGCAGCAACTCCTGCCCCGAAAACACCTGGCCGAAGCTCACGCCCTGCGCGTGCAGGTCCTTGCCGTAGTCGTATATCTCCTTCACCGTAGCCGCGCCCATGGTGGGCACCGTCAGGAAAAAGGCAAACTCGGCGGCGGCCCGCCGCGTCAGCTTCTGGCTGAGGCCGCCGATGATGGTGGCCGCCGACCGGCTAACGCCCGGCACCAATGCCAGGCACTGAAACACCCCGATGATAAACGCCTCGCGGAAGCCGGGCATCGTAACGGGGTGGCCGCCTTCCTGCGGCTCTTCCTGCGGGAATAGCTTATCGATAAACATGAGCACCAGGCCGCCCACGAGCAGCGCCACGGCCACCGTCAGCACCGATTCGAGCAGCGCGTCGATGTGTTTCTTGAGCAGCAGCCCGACCACCGCGATGGGAATGAAGGCCACAAAAAGCTTGAAATAGAAGTTGCTATTCTGCAGAAAGCGCTTGTAGTACACCACCAGCACCGACAGGATGGCCCCGAACTGGATGGCGACTAAAAAAAGCTTGGTAAATGCGGTAGGGGCTACGCCCAGCAGCTGCGAGGCGATAATCATGTGGCCGGTGCTCGACACGGGCAGGAACTCGGTGAGCCCCTCCACGATGGCCAGCAGCAAGGCCTGCCAGTAAGTCATTTCGTAAGGTGTTTAGGAAGTAGAAAGAATATGTTAACTAGTACAGAAAGAACGTCATGCTCATCTGGCGTCCGCGCCGCCGAAGCATCTCTACCGAACAGTATGGTGTGGTAGAGATGCTTCGGCTACGCGGACGCCAGATGAGCATGACGTTCTTTCTGTAGTCGGCTGCAAGTCCTGCGCAAGCTAGGAACCCTAGGGCCGCTTATAGGTAGGCTTATTGGGAGTCGGCGGCAGCACGGGCCGGGCAGCCGGCGTGGGCGCCACGGGGGCGGCCGTTACGGCGGCGGGCGGTGCTACGTGGGCCGTGGGGTCGAGGGCCGGCGCATCGCTGGGCACCAGAATGGCCGCAAACTCCAGCAAGAAGCCAATGAATAGCAGAATGGGCCCTAAGGTCAGCCCCAGAAAACCTTCGCCGTACTGGGCCCCGTCGAGGCTCATGGTGATGAAGCCAGCGGCCAGCACGGCCAGGCCCGCCCACATCAGGCGGTAGTTGCGAGGGCCAAAAGCAAAGCGCATCATGAGTGATTATGAATTAAAAATTAGAAATTATGAATTAAAAATCAGTCCATTATAAATTAAAGCCTGCGTAAGAATAGTGCCCTTGGCTTTAATTCATAATTTTTAATTCATAATTAACTCAATACAGGTCGTCGAGCGGCACGTTGAGGTATTTGCTTACGGCGCGGTAGGCGCTCAGAAAGCCAATGATGGTGCCGAGAGCTAGTATGGCCAGCAGCAGCATACCCAGCAGGTAATAGTCGCGGAGTAAGGTTAATTCTTTGATTTCCAGATACGCGTATTGCAGCAGGCCTAGTAGCACTAGTGCCGCCAGCAGCCCGCTGGCGAAACCTTGCCAAGTGGCTCGGCGCAAAAACGGCCTCCGGATAAAGAACCGCGTGGCGCCCACCAGTTGCATGGAGCGAATGAGAAACCGCTGCGAGAATAGCGCCAGCCGAATGGTATTGTTGATGAGCACGACCACGGCTATCAGCAGCACTACCGCAAAGCCCAGTAGCATCAGGCTCACCCGCATCAGGTTTTCGTTGATGCTGGTAAAGAGGCTCCTAGGGTACTGCACCTCAAACACGCCACGCAGGCTTTGCAGGCTGCGGCTAAGCTGGCGCAGGTGCATGGTGTCGGTGTAAGCAGACTTTATCTTGAGGGCGTAGGCGTCGCGCAACGGGTTGTCGTCCAAGAAGCTGGTGAAGTCCTCGCCAGTAGTTTGTAGTAGCTGGCGGGCAGCGGCGTCCTTGCTTACAAAGCGCACCAGGGGGCGGCCACCTTGCTCGGCCACGAAGGGTTGGTGCTCCAGGTCTTGCTGCAGGCGCAGCAGCTCGGGTTGGGGCAGGTCACGTTCCAGGTACACCTGCACTTCCAGGTTTTGGCGCACGGCCTCGCCCAGCTTGTGGGCATGTAGCAGCAGCAGCCCAAACAGCCCGGTCACCACCAGCGCCAGCGTGATGCTGAACACAACCAGCGGGGTAGGGTAGGAGCCAAGCTTCTTTTTGCGGCGTTTGGGCATAAGCACTGCAAAGATAGACCGCAGATTAAACGGATTTAACGGATGGCGCGGATACGCCCGCCGGCCTGCGGCGGCGGGCTGGCTACGCAGGCAGCAAAGGCCTTCACGAGCCCAGTGACCCCTAGGGTATTTAAGATGCACAAATGCAGATTAACATCGCCAGCCTCCCGCACAGTCAGCCCGCCGCCGCAGGCTGGCGGGCGTATCCGCGTCAATCCGTTAAATCCGCGATTAAAGGTTCGTGCGCTTGTCTTCCTCCACTGTCAGCACCTCTTTATCGCGGTCGCGCGAGCGGCGGTTGGCGTTCTCGTTGCGGAACAGCTCGCGCAGATTGTTGAAGTCTTTGGTGTGCAGCAGTGAGATGCCAGCGCGGGGCTGGTTCACGGTTTGCACCAGGTTGTCGCGCGGGGTGGTTTCGTAGCGCAGCTTGGCCCGGAATTTCCCATCGGGGCGCAGGAAATACTCCAGGCTGAAGTCGCCCAGCAGCGAGTTCTGGTAGGGCAGGCCGGTATTGGGGTTCAGGTTGCTACTGCCGCCGTTGGTGATGCCGCCCTCGCGGGTCAGGCGCAGGCGCCCGTTCAGGAACGAGTAGCTCAGGCGCAGCTGCAAGGCCGCTAGCTGGTCGGCCGATAAGCCGTTGATGTTGAAGTCAATTTCCAGGTTCTGGTCAATCTGCGAAGTCAGCTGCCCAAGCTGCGACGACAATATCTGCCCTAGGCTGCTGGTAGCCAGGCCACCGTTTCCGGCCAGTGTAATGCCGTTGAAATTGCTGTTATTCAGCGCCGCGAGCGAGCGGAATACGAGTAAGCTAAAGACCTGGCGGTTAAGCTCCTGGTCGTCGTTGCGCAGCAGGGCGATAAACGAAGCCAAGTCGTTTTGCAGCGAGCCCGGCGCGTCGTCAAACTCCAGCGCCAGCTTAATGGCCGGCTGCAGCAGCGGCCCGGTCAGGTTGATGACGGCCGTGACGGGTACTACCGCGCCGCCGTTGGTATTGCCTTGCAGCACCGGCGCCACCGACGTGCGCTGGGTGTAGGTGGCCGACACGTTCATCTGCCCATCCAGCGGGTCACCGTTCCAAGTCACGATTCCGCCCGGCCGCACCACAAATTCCTTGTTTACAAGCCCTTGCAAAGTGAAGTTGTACGCCCCGCGCACAATCTCTACCTGCCCATACATGTTGAAGTCGCCCCGCGTGTCAATGTTGAGGCGCAGCTGCCCCGTAGCCGACCCCCGGATAACGTCGCCGGTGGCCTCGTCCAGCAAAATCTCCAGGTAGGCGTTGGGCGTCACCGTCAGGTTCATATTCAGCCGAATGCCCGAGAGGTCCACCTTGTTCTGCGCCTCGATGGTAGCCGCCTCCAGGGCCTGCCGGCGGCGCACCGAGTCGGGCAGGTTGCGGTTCACGAACTTAATGTAGCTGGCCTGCTCGGCCTTGGCGGCGTTGTCGAGGGGCAGGGCCAGGCGGGTGCCGGCTTCCGAGGTGGCGCGCACGTCAATCACCAGGTCATCGGTGGGCCCGGTCACGGTGGCCGTGCCAGTGGCGTAGGCCGTGCCGAAGTACAAGTCGTTGTCGCGCCGCGTGGTGTGCAGCACCTGAAACTTGCGGAAGCTGGCGTTCAGGTTCAGGGTCATGTTTTGGAAGCCCTGGTGCCGGATGACGCCGCTCACGGTACCCACGTTGCCCTGCACGTCGCGCAGCTTCACATTGTTAAACCCGATGCTGGTGGTGGTGAAGCTCACCCGGTCGTTGAAGGTGTAGGTAGTACCCAGGTACCCAAACGTAAAGCGGCCATCTTTTACATCAACGGCGCCGGCCAGCGTGGGCGCGCTAAACAAGCCGCCGAGCTGCAGCTGCCCCCGCCCGGTACCCCCTAGGTTGTCGAGCAGGCCGGCCAGGAAGGGCTGGGCCAGCACCACTGGCGCATCCGTCAGCTCGCCCACCAGGTTGAACTGCTGGGTCTCGGAGCTGGGCGCCAGGTAGCCCGTCACCGTCAGCACGCGTTGCTGCTGGCGGCTCACGTCGAGGTTCACGCGCAGCTGGCCGCTGGGGTTGTCCCAATCGCCGCGCCCCGCCACCTGCCCAATGGGCGTGCCCTGGTACACCAGCGAGTCCACGGCCAGCGTGCTGTTGATGGCCAGCTGGTTATAAATGCCAGCTACCGAGGCTTTCAGGTTGAGCCGCCCCCCTAGGCGCTGGTTGATGGCCGAGTTTAGCGAAGCCAAGTCAAAGTTCTCCACATCGAGCTGCAGCGGGGGCAGACGCGAGTCGGGCGAGATAACCCCTTGGGCACTAATGCGCTCGGCCCCGCTGCTAATTACGAAGCGGTCCACGTCGAACTGCTTGCCGCCGCCGCTGATGCGCACCGAGTTGTCGGCCTCAATCACGTATTCGCGGTCGAGCAGACGCAGGCCGCTCTTGCGAAATACCACTTGCACGGCGCCGGGCAAAAACGCCAGCGCGCCGTTGATGGTCGCCTGGTTGGTGGTGCCGGTTTGGGCCAGCGAGGTCGAGAAATTGATTTTCTGCTGGTCCCACACGCCTTCCACCACGAAGTTCTCGGTGCGCCCTAGGCCCGGCAACACCTGCCGAGCCGAGGTTACGTCGGCCTGGGCCAGTATCTCGGGCTGGTTGGGCAGCTTCGAGGTGGTGAGGTCAAACTCGGTCTTGATGGTGTGCACCGGCCCGTACCACAAGCTGTCGAAGCGCCCGCCCAACTGGAAAATGGACGTTTCGCCCTGCCGGAACGAGCCGTCGAGGTGGCTGTTGTCGGCAATCTGTAGGTCGGGCAGAAACAGGTTCAGCACCGGGTTGATGTGCCTCAGGTCCAGCTGCATATCTACCTCGTACTGGCGCTGCGCCTGCTGGCGCTTGCGCCGGTAGTAGGCCGCCGTGGCCGCCGCGTTGCTCTCGAAGTTGAGCCGGTACTCGTGCACCAGGGTTTGGATGTCGGCAATGACGCGCGCCGTTTCAAAGCGCCCGCTCACGCGCAGGTTGGCCAGCTCCGAGCGCAGCTGCACCAGGCGCTGGCCCTGGCTACTGCGGGTGCTTAGTACATTAAGGGTGTCAACGTCAAGGGTTTGCTTGCCCAGCGTGAAGCGCGAGTCGCGCAGCCGCGCCGTGCCCAGCAGCGAGTCGAGCTGGGTGCCGCGTAGGTTCACGGTGGCCGTGGTGCTCACCACCAGCGGCGTGGGCAGCAGCCCTAGGGTGCCCAGGTTGGCCCGGCCCACCCGGGCGCTCACCACAATGTGCGGGTGGCGCGCGTCGAGGTCGATGTCACCATCGGCCGTGAGGCGCAGCGCCGGGTCGTTGGCCGTGAGCTTGCCCTCGAAGCCGTGCCCGCGGTACTCGCCATCGAAGGTGAGGTTGTGGTAGCGGTAGCCATTAAGCCAAATGGCGGGCACCGTGACTGTGGCGTGCCCATGCGCACCCGGCGGCGTGAAGCCCGTACCCTGCACCTGGCCGTTCACCGTTACGTCGCGTATCAGCGACTCGTCGCCCAAAAACTTGCCCAGGTTAAAGGCTTGGCTTTGCACCGAGCCCTCGTACACGGCGTGGTCGAAATCGGTTTTAGTCTTGAGGTTCACGTCGGTCGCCACCGACCCTAGGGCCGTGTCAAAGCTGGCCTTACCCACGAAGTCGTTGTAGAAGCCCACAAACTGCCCGTCTAGCTTCACCAGCCCCAGGCGGGCAATCAGCTTGTTGGCCGAGGCGGGCAGCCAGCGGCGCAAATCGGCCCCGTCTACCTGCGAGGGCTGTAGGCGCAAGTCAATCAAGCTCTCGCGCCAGTTGGGCAGCTTGTCGGCGTTGGCGCGGGTGGCCACAATGTGCGTGCGCCGCCCGTAGCGCACATCCAGGTTCTTGAGCTGGAAGTTGCGCACGTAGCCCTTGGCATCCATCGAAATCTGCACCGAGTCGTGCAGCGTGGCCAGCTGGGGCGCAAACTTGGCAATGTCGTCGGTGTAAATCTTGGTGCCGCGCAGCTGCGTCACCACCCGCATCGAATCGTTGAAATCGGAAAAATTGCCGAAGGTGCGGTACTCGAAGCGCACGAATTTGCGCAGCTCGCTCCGGCCCACCCGCAGGGTCAGCCCCGCAAACTCCCAGAAGTGCGTGTGGTAGCTAATATCAGCCGTCAGCTCGCGCAGGCGGGTGCCGGAGGGCGTTTCTACGCAGCGCAGCCCGGCCACGCGGGCCTGCAGGGTGTCGGTTTTCCAGTTCAGGTTCGAGATGTCGGCGTAGATGCTATCGGCCTGCAGGTGGGCGTAGTCGATGCTCTTGCCGTACTCTGGAATGCGGGGCTCGTCGGGCCGCTCCAGCACAAACTGCCCGTTGCGAATGGCAATGTCGTGCAGCTGAAAATCAAACGGTTTACTGTCGGTTTTAGTAGTATCGGGCGGTCCCGTCAGCCGCTTCAGGGCCCCTAGGAACTGGTCGAGGGTGGTGGAGTCGGGGCGGCCGGGCACGTCGCGGAGCGCAAAGCGCGGCTTCTCCAGCGTGAGGGTGCCCACGTGCAGGTGGCTGGGGTCGAATACCGAAAAGAGCTGAATATCCGCATCTACCCGCCCCACACCAAACAGCTCCAGCCCGCGGCGGTCCAGCACGTTCACGCCCTCTAGCAGCACGTGCGAGAACGGGCGAATGTCCACGCTGCCGATGGTGACGGGTTGCCCCAGCTTCTGCGTGAGCATGGCCGCCACTTCGCGGGCCACCCGCGTTTGCACGCTCGGCACGCGCAACGCCAGCAGCGCGCCCACCACCAGCACCACTGCCACGCCCAGCCCCCACAGCAGGATGCTCAGCAGCAAGCGGAAAGCGCGACGCACGAAGGACACGGATGGCAAAAAGTAAAAGGACCCGACTTAAAACGCAAAGGTGCGGCTTTTCGCACACAATGATTGCGCCAACGCACGCGCCGCACTCGAGGTTTCCCCGAACTTTGCCCCCTAGGCCAAGGTTTTTAGCGACTGGTACTGCTGTAGCTTGGACTTTGTAGTCCGAGCGCGAGCACAGCGAGCATTATAGGCCAAGGGTCATCTTTACGCTTGCTGCTCGCTTTACTCGCGCTCGGACTACAAAGTCCAAGCTACTGGCCGACTTTCTGTTAAATGTTAACTATTGATTGTTAAATGAGTCTGACGCTTCTCGCCATTGAATCTAGCTGCGACGACACCGGGGCCGCCGTGTTTCGCGATGGGCAGCTGCTGAGCAACGTGGTGGCCGGCCAGGCCGTGCACGAGCAATACGGCGGCGTGGTGCCCGAGCTGGCCTCGCGGGCGCACCAGCAGCACCTGTTGCCCGTGGTCACGGCCGCCCTGCGCCGCGCGGGCATCGAGAAAACCGACCTCAGCGCCGTGGCCGTGACGCAGGGGCCGGGCCTGCTGGGCTCGCTGCTAGTAGGGCAGCTCTTTGCCAAAAGCCTGGCGCTGGCCCTAGGGGTACCGTTGCTGGCCGTCAACCACATGCGGGCGCACATCCTGGCCCACTTCATTCGCGAGCCCAAGCCCGCTTTCCCATTCCTGTGCCTCACCGTGAGTGGCGGCCACACCCAGCTGGTGCGCGTGCGCGGGCCGCTGGATATGGAAATCCTGGGCCAAACCATCGACGATGCGGCGGGCGAGGCTTTCGACAAAACGGCCAAGCTGCTGGGCTTGCCCTATCCCGGCGGCCCTAGGCTCGATAAGCTGGCCCAAACCGGCAACCCGCACCGCTTCACATTCCCCGGAGGCGCCCTGCCCGACGGCTTCAATTTCTCGTTCTCGGGCCTGAAAACGTCGGTGCTGTATTTCCTGAAGAAAGAAACGGCCGCCAACCCCGCCTTCGTGGAGGAAAACTTGGCCGACCTCTGCGCCAGCATCCAGCACACCATTGTGCAAACCCTGCTGAAGCAGTTGCGTAAGGCCGCCCACGCCACCGGGCTGCGGCAGGTGGCCCTGGCCGGCGGCGTAGCGGCCAACTCGGGCCTGCGCCAGGGGGTGCAAGCCCTGGCTGCCCAGGAAGGCTGGGCGGTATTCATCCCCGACTTCGAGTTTTGCACCGATAACGCGGCCATGGTGGGCCAGGCGGCGCTGTTCCAGTACGAAGCCGGTGACTTTGCTACCCAGCTCGCCAGCCCCGACCCCCGGATGAAACTATAATCGCAGATTTAACGGATGTAACGGATTTCGCTGATGCTGGCGTACTGTTTGCCGATTGCTGTTGCCCAAGTACCTGCCTGCCCTGAAGTTTAGTTGAGATACGCCTGCCCCTGCGTAATCCGTTACATCCGTTAAATCTGCGATTAAGTCTGCGATGGACAAGACACCCGCCCCCGTTAATATCAAGAACCGCCGCGCCAGCCACGAATACAGCTTTCTGGCGCGCTACGACGCGGGTATCATGCTGCAAGGCACCGAGATAAAGAGCATCCGCGCCGGCGAGGTGAACCTGCAGGATGGCTACTGCACCTTCGACCACCACGGCGACCTCTGGATTCATAGCCTACGCATTGCGCCCTACAGCCACGGCACTTACACCAACCACGACCCGCTGCGCACCCGTAAGCTGCTGCTTACCAAACGCGAGCTGAAGCAGCTAGCCAGCAAAAGTGTGACGCAGGGCCTCACCATTATCCCGCTGCGCCTATTCGTGACTGACCGCGGCTTTGCCAAGGTAGAAATTGCGCTGGCCCAGGGCAAGAAGCACTACGACAAGCGCGAAGATTTGAAAGCCAAGGACATCAAGCGCGAGATGGAACGGTATCAGTAAGGTTTTTACTGTAAAAATGTAGAGAGCGCTGGAAGGTGAAAACTGCTGCCGCTGATTCTGCTCATAACTAGCGGGATACCGTTCTTTGCTTGATTTTGCAAATTTTCACATTTGCCGCATCCCCTACATCATCATATTTCCGCCTTCTTTTGAACTACGGTATTTGCGCGCTGAGCGCCGTGCCCGTCCGCGCCGAACCCACCGACCGGGCCGAGCTGGTCACCGAATTGCTGTTTGGCGAGTGCTACACGGTGCTGCAAACCCAGGGCAACTGGCTGCGCATCGAGGCCACCGCCGATAACTACCTGGGCTGGATAGACGTTAAGCAGCACCTACCCGTAAGCGCCGGCTACTTCCAGGCCTGGCGCGCTCAAGACCACCCTAGGGTGCTCGACGTAGTGCAAACCGTATCGGACGCCGGCATGCGCCAGCCCGTGACGCTGGGCTGCCGCCTGCCCTTCTTCGACGGTATGACCCTGCAGCTAGGCGACGACCGGCCGCTGTTTTACAATGGCCCGGCCACCAACCCCACCCAGCCTTGCCTGCCCGAGCGGCAACTGCACCTGCTGCGCAAAATGGGCCAGCACTATTTGAAGGCGCCCTACGTGTGGGGCGGTAAAAACGTGTTTGGCCTCGATTGTTCGGGGCTGATGCAGAGCCTGTTTGGCTTGGTGGGCGTGCAGCTGCCGCGCGACGCCCGCCAGCAAATTGCCCTGGGCCAGCCGGTCGATTTCGTGACCCAGGCCCGCCCCGGCGACCTGGCATTTTTCGACAATGCCGAGGGCGCCATCGTGCACGTGGGCATGGTGTACGACGACGGCCTGATACTGCACGCCCACGGCGAAGTGCGCATCGACCCGCTCGACCACCACGGCATCTTCAATCCCGGCCGCCAGAAATACAGCCACAAGCTTCGCCTGATAAAGCGGGTAATAAGCTAAATGTGCGCATTGCGGAATGTAAAAATGTGCAAATGAAATTGGCTAGCCTACCGCTGGTACCAAGCTGACGGCATTTGCACATTTTTACATTCCGCAATGCGCACATTTAGCTTATTACCAAGTTATTGGCTGCTCGCCACTTTGTTGCAGCCAGGCGTTGGCCTTGCTGAATGGCTTCGAGCCGAAGAAACCGCGGTCGGCGGAGTAGGGCGAGGGGTGCGCGGCCTTGAGCACGAGGTGCTTGCTTTGGTCAATCAGCTCCTCTTTTTTCTGAGCGTAAGCGCCCCAAAGAATAAACACCACGTGGGGCCGCCCTAGGGATACCTGGCGGATAACGGCGTCGGTAAACTCTTCCCAGCCCTTTTTCTGGTGCGAGCCGGGCGTGGCGGCGCGCACCGTGAGGGTGGCATTGAGCAGCAGCACGCCCTGGCTAGCCCAGCGGTCGAGGTTGCCGTTGGCCGGAGCCGGCGTGCCGGGAATATCGTCTTGCAGCTCCTTAAAAATATTTTGCAGCGAAGGCGGCGTGCGCACCCCCTCGTTTACCGAAAAAGCTAGGCCGTGCGCCTGGTTTTTACCGTGGTAGGGGTCCTGGCCCAGTATCACCACCTTTACCTCATCGAAAGGGCACGCATCGAAGGCATGGAAAATCTGGGAGCCTAGGGGGTACACCGTGGTGGTAGCGTATTCGCCGCGCACCCAAGCAGTTAGCTTCTGGAAGTACGGCTTTTCAAATTCGGCTGCCAGCACTGGGCGCCAGCTTTCGGCAATCTTGACCATGGAGAAAGAGAATGAAGAGCAGGTATAGCTGGTGGGCCGCAAAAATTGCCGCGCCCTCGGCTGGCCGGTAAACTAAAGGCCTAGGGTGCCCGTTAGGCCCTTAGCGCGTAAATTCGCCGGCCACCGCCATGCCTACTACCACTACGCAAGGCGTAACCGTTACGGTTACGACTAATTACCTGCCCGACTACTCCAGCCCTAGCCAGGAGCACTACGTGTTTGCCTATCGCATCGAGATTCGCAACGACAGTGACCTTACGGTCAAGCTCTTGCGCCGGCACTGGTACATTTCCGACGCCAGCACCGGCATGCGCGAGGTGGAAGGCGAAGGCGTAGTGGGCCGCCAGCCCGTGCTCGAGCCCGGCGAGGCCCACCAGTACGTGAGCGGCTGCAACCTGAAGTCGGGCGTGGGCAAGATGCGCGGCACCTACCTGATGGAGCGCGTGGGCAGCGGCATCCGTTTCGAGGTTGAAATTCCGGAGTTTACCCTCATGGTGCCGTTCCGGATGAATTAGGTTCTGGTAAATAGGGCGTCTGTCATTGCGAGCGCAGCGAAGCAATCGCAGCAGGACGGCCCCTAAGCAGATTGTTCAGGTGCGCTTGCTTCGCTGCGCTCGCAATGACCGACGGTTTCATGTACCAACTTTTTGCCTACCTGCGCTACTGGCTGCGCTCGGGCAATGCGCACGGCTTGCACTCGCCCTTCGTGTATGGGCTGTACACCACCGTCATTTGCCACGATGGCGCCTTTGCTGCCTACACCCCTATCGAGAAGCGCCGCCAGGCGCTACTGAGTAGCGACGAAGTGCTGGAAGTGTGCGACTTCGGGGCTGGCTCGCGGGTGGTAGGGGCCGGCACGCACCGCCGCACCGTGCGCGACATTGCCCGCCACGCCGCCAAGCCGCCGCGCCTAGCGCAGCTGCTGTTTCGGCTAGTCAATCATTTTCGGCCAGCCACGGTGCTGGAACTAGGTACCTCCCTAGGCCTCACTACCGCCTACCTGGCCTCGGCCGCTACGCGGGCGCACGTGCTCACCTGCGAGGGCTGCCCCGCCACCGCCGCCGTGGCCCGCACCACCTTCGCCGAACTGGGCCTAGGCAACGTGCAGGTAGTGGAAGGCAACCTCGACCAGACGCTGCCAGCCACCCTAACGGCCCTAGGGTCTACGCCACTCGACTTCGTGTTTTTCGACGGTAACCACCGCTACGAGCCCACCTTGCGCTACTTCGAGCAGTGCGTGGCCCAGGCCCACGAAGACAGCGTGTTCGTGCTAGACGATATCCACTGGTCGGCTGAGATGGAGCAGGCTTGGGAGGCCATCAAGGCCCACCCAGCCGTGACGGTGACCATCGATTTATTCTACGTAGGGCTGGTGTTTTTCCGCAAAAAGCAGCCTAAGCAGGACTTCTGGCTGCGGTACTGAGAGCCTCTCAGAAGAAGAGATACCCTAAAAAAAGGACGCTATGCTCAGCGCAATTGAAGTATGACGACCTACTATTTTCTGGCTGCAGTACCAGGTGGTTTGCTAAAGCTGCACAGTAACTTAGGTGCGTCAAGCACCATTTACAGCCAGACTTATGACTACCATTGAGCAGCAGCTTCAGTATATGGTCCACGCGGCCTGCCTATTAGCGGCCCGGCACCGAGCTGCTATCCTGCTTTATCGGACTGAGACAGTTTACCATCGGTTGGGCAACAACCTGGGGCGTGTCGCTTGCCGGGCACAGGTGCTCGCAGTCGAGCAGCAGTACCGCCCGGCCTATCACCGCCGCCACCCAGCGTTCGTGCTTGCCCAACTCGGCACGCTCACTGCGCAGCTGGCGCAGTGTGAGCAGCAATTCATTAGGCTGCAAGGCGCAGCCGACAGCTCCGCACACGCCGCTACCTGGCAGATGGATGGCCTGCTAGATAGGCTGGTCACGCAGCTTAACTAGCCCCTCGTGCTCGGTGAGGGCCCCTAGGCGTCCAGCCCGTTCAGCACTACGTCGCCAGTGGGGCGCACGGCTTCGCGCACGCGGGTGAGGCGCTGCAGCAGGCCTTCGAGCTGGTCGAGGGGCAGCATGTTGGCGCCATCGGAGAGGGCCGTGGCGGGCGTGGGGTGCGTCTCGATAAAGAGGCCATCGGCCCCAACGGCGATGGCGGCCTTGGCAATGGTTTCGATGAGGGCCGGCTGGCCGCCCGTCACGCCGCTGCTTTGGTTGGGCTGCTGCAGCGAGTGGGTCACATCCATCACCACGGGCGCGCCAAACTGCCGCATCACTACCAGGTTGCGAAAATCCACCACGAGGTCGCTGTAGCCAAATGAGTTGCCGCGCTCGGTGAGGATAACGTGCTCGTTGCCCGCGCTGCGCACCTTGTCGAGGGCCCACTGCATGGCCTCGCCGCTCAAAAATTGACCTTTCTTCACGTTCACCACCTTGCCGGTGCGGGCGGCGGCCAGCAGTAGCTCGGTCTGGCGGCATAGGAAGGCCGGAATCTGCAGTACGTCCACGGCCTGGGCGGCCTGCGCGGCTTCCTCCGACTCGTGAATATCCGTGACCGTAGGCACGCCCACTTCGTGGCCCACTTTCTCCAACACGCGCAGCGCCTCATCGTCGCCGATGCCCGTAAACGAGTCGCGCCGCGAGCGGTTGGCCTTGCGGTACGAACCCTTGAAGATGTAGGGAATCTGGAGCTTATCAGTGATGTGCTTGATGCGCTCGGCAATGCGCAGCGCCATGTCTTCACCCTCGATGACGCAGGGCCCGGCCATCAGGAAAAACTGGCCGGAATTGGTGTTGCGGAAGTGGGGGAGTGCTTGGGCGAGGGTGGAAAGCATGGTGAAGAAAGGAGTAGGTTTAATAAAAATCGGTCAACAGACAGTTTTCAGTTCTGACTGGGCCATGGCCAGCGCACTGCACGTAGGGCCAGAGTGGAGAGGAATAGTAGAAAGCCGCAGATAATGAAAAAAAGCGGGTACATATCGGCGTTGTTGGGCGTAAGGAACTCGCCTGCATCAGACAGAGTCCGGCTACGACCAAGGGATTTATATATGCCGTAACCCCATAGCCAAGTTAGTAGAGCAAACAGCAGCCATACTGCGCTTAGCGCTAGTTTAAGTAGTGCACGTAGCGCATCAACTAAGGGGAAGGGCATACTAGACACCGTGGCGTTGTAAACAAATAAACAGCTCGCGGCCGCGGCGGGCGGGCAGCGAGTTATACGCAGTATCGAAGTGCACAAAGTCGAAGTACGGTTCGAAGTAACGCCGATACTCGGCGCGGGTGCCCCCAAAAGGCGGCTCGGTGGCATTCGGAAAATCGGTTTCGAAGAGCAGGCCTACCAGCTTGCCGCCGGGGCGCAGTAGGTGCGCGCACTGCTGGGCGTAGGCAGGCCGCAGCGCCGGGTCTAGGGCGCAGAAGAACGTTTGCTCCACCAGCAAATCGAACTTCTCGGCGGGATTTAGCTGAAAGAAATCGGTCTGCCACAGATTTTGTGGTGGAAAATCAGGCACCCGGCTCGCTAGCTCGGCCAAGGGGGCTACGGCCAGGTCGGCCACTACCACCTGCCGCTGCCCTAGGGCATGCAAATACTCGGCCTCGTAGGCCCGGCCCGCACCCGGAATGAGAATGCGAAACTGCTCACCAATAGGTAGTTGGTCGAAATAAGCCTGCAGGGGCGGCGTGATGCGGCCCGCATCCCAGCCGGCGCGGCCGGGGGTGGTGTAGCGGGCCTGCCAGTAGGCCGCGTCGAAGGGCGAAGAAACCGTTTGCATGGGAGTAAAGTATATACCGCACTGCGGCCGGCTAAGAAATTCCCCTATTTTTACCCGCCGCAAAGGTAGGCGCACCCCAATTTGGGCGCCGTGCCCGTTAGCACTACATCGTTCACTTAATCCCCGCCCTTCTGCATGGACCCTAACCAGGAACAACCCGAACCCCGCCAGAGCAACAACCGCGTCCTTTTATGGGTAGCGCTCGTGCTCGTACTGCTGGGCATCAATGGCGTACTGTTTTACCTGAACTCGCAAAAGAAAACCGAGAACGAGCAGCTAACCACGCAGGTGCAAGCCACCGACAGCAAGCTGCAAGAGCAGATAAAACAGTACGAAGACTTGAAATCTAGCTACGAGCGCCAAAGCCAGGAGCTGCAAAAGCTGGGCATGAACAACGATTCGCTGCAAGCGCGGATTTCGGGCATCACCGCCGACCTGCTGCGCCTGCGCTCGTTCAAAGCCGGGTCGTTCTCGTTGGCCGAGCAGCGGCGCTTCAAGCAGCGCGCCCTCAACCTGGAAAGCCAGTTGAAGAAGCGTGACGAGGAAATTGCTGAACTGAAGAAGTCCAACGAAAACCTCTACACCGAAACCACCACGCTGAAAGAGCGCCAGAATAAACTGACGGATACCATCAGCACCATTGCCAAGAGCAACCAAGAGCTAAGCAGTAAGGTATCGGTGGCGTCGCGCATTCAGGCCGATAATATTCACGTGAGTATCCTGACCTCGAAAAACAAGGAAAAGGACGACGACAAAGAAGAATTTAAGGCTAAGCGCGTTGACCGGGTGAAGGTGACCTTCAACCTGAGCCGCAACGACGTGACGCCCAAAGACACCAAGACCATCTACATGCGCATTCTGGAGCCCGATGGCGCCGCGCTCTATAACCTGAGCACGGGCGGTGGCACCTTCACCGTCGATGGCCAGGAGGCTTTCTACACCCAGAAGCAAGACGTGGTATTTGACAACTCCAAGCAGCGCGTAGAGTTTGTGTATGCTAAGGGCGGCGACTACAAAATCGGCCAGCATACGGTAGAGCTGTACGAAGGCGGCGCCATGATGGGTAAAACCACCTTCACGCTCAAGTAGACCGCAGATTTAACGGATTTAACGGATTGCGCGGATACGCTCGCCAGCCTGCGGCGGCGGGCTGACTACGCGACCAGAATGACGGCCTGCCGCCCTAGGGTGACAGGCCGTTTTTGTGAGCAATAAGTAGAATGACACTAACAGATTGCTTGATGAGCTGGAGCGGCGGTAAGGACTCGGCGCTGGCGCTTTACCACGCTCGGCGCGACCCTCGGCGGCGAGTGACGCAGCTGCTCACGAACGTGAACGCCCACCACGAGCGCGTGTCAATGCACGGCGTGCGCACCGAGCTGCTGATGGCCCAGTCCCAGCGCCTAGGGCTGCCTCTGCACCAGCTGCGCCTGCCCGAATCTCCCGCGATGGCCGACTATGAACAGGCCCTAGGGGCCGTGCTGGCCGAAGCGCAGACGCACGGCGTGGCGGAGGTGGTATATGGCGACATCTTTTTGGAAGACCTGCGTGCCTACCGCGAGCAGCAGCTGGCGCGGGTGGGGTTGCAAGGGCACTTCCCGCTGTGGCAGCGCAGCAGTGCCGAGCTGCTGGCCGAGTTCTGGGCCCTAGGCTTTCGGGCGGTGGTGGTGTGCGTGAGCGAGCAGCACTTGGATGCCAGCTTCTGCGGGCGTTTGCTCGATGCGGATTTTGTGCGCGACCTGCCGCCCGGCGTGGATGCCTGCGGCGAAAACGGCGAGTACCACAGCTTCGTCTTCGACGGCCCCGATTTTAGCAGTCCAGTGCTATTGATACTCGGCGAGCGGGTGCGCCGCGCCTACCCGGCACCTAGCGCGGGCGGCGCCGAAATGGGCTTTTGGTTTTGCGACTTACTGCCGGCCGCTCCCTAGGTCCAGCAAGCGGCGCAAATGCCAGCGCTACGTGCGACTTTTGCCGGGTTCACCTTTTGGTATTGCCCGTTGTCGTCCTTCCGCTCGTACCTGCTGCCGCTACTGCTACTACTTCCGTTGCTGGCCCCGGCTCAGCAGCGCCGCCACGCTGCCTCGCGCCCCAAGGCGGCCATCCACAAGGCCCGGCCCGTAGTCAAGCCGAAGCCAGTAGTGGCTGGCCCCGCGTTTTTGCAGTACCAGCACTCGCGGTGGGTTGATAGCTTGATGCGCGCGCTCACCCCTAGGCAGCGGGTGGCGCAGTTGTTTATGGTGGCAGCCTACTCCAACAAGACGCGGCTTGATGAGGACTCGGTGTCGATGCTGATAAAGGACTACGGCGTCGGCGGGCTGATATTCTTCCAGGGCGGGCCGGTGCGCCAGACACGCCTGCTTAACCGCTACCAGCGCGAAAGCCAGGTGCCGCTGCTAGTAGCCATGGATGGCGAGTGGGGCGCCGGCATGCGGCTCGACAGCGTGCTCAAGTTTCCGTACCAGATGGCCCTAGGGGCCGCGCCCGAAGCCGACTCAAGCCTCATTTACGACATGGGGCGCGAAGTGGCGCGGCAGTTTACGCGGCTGGGCATGCAAGTGAATTTTGCGCCGGTGGTAGACGTGAACAACAACCCGAACAACCCGGTCATTGGCTTCCGCTCGTGGGGCGAGAACCCGGCCGCCGTGTCGCGCCTCAGCCGGCTGTATATGCGCGGCATGCAGGATGCGGGCGTGCTGGCCGTGGCCAAGCACTTTCCCGGCCACGGCGACGTGGAAGCCGACTCGCACCTGGCCTTGCCCATCGTGCGGGTCGATAGGAAGCGCCTCGACTCGCTGGAGTTTCCACCTTTTAAGAACGTGATAAACAGCGGCATCGGCGGCATGATGGTGGCCCACCTCAACGTGCCGGCCCTCGATACCACCGGTGCCCCCACCACGCTCAGCAAACCCGTGGTAACGGGCCTACTGCGCCAAAAGCTGGGCTTCCGCGGCGTGGTGTTTACGGATGCCATGAACATGCAAGGCGTGATAAGCCGGGTGCCCACCGGCGAGGCCGAGGTGCGCGCCCTGCTGGCCGGCAACGACGTGCTGGAGTTCAGCAAGAAGGTGCCGGTGGCCCTAGGGGCCGTGCTGGCCGCCGTAGACAGCGGACGCATCAGCCAGGCCCGCATCGACGAAAGCTGCCGCCGCGTGCTGGCCCTCAAGCAGTGGGCGGGCCTGAACCACTACCGGCCGGTGCCCGAGCGCAACCTGTTTACGGACCTCAACCCGGCCCACGCCCGCTACCTGGCCCACCGCCTCACGCAAGATGGCCTAACGCTGCTGCGCAACCAGCGCCAAACGCTGCCTCTGCAGCGGCTCGATACCCTGAAGCTAGCCACGCTGGTAATTGGTGGCACGCCCACCGATACCACTGGTTTTCAGCTGGCCGTGACCGACTACGCTGCTCGCACCGCGCATTTCCACTTGCCTGCCGTGCCTACCATGGACGAGTTGGAAAACATCCGGGCGCGGCTCTTTGACTATGATGTGGTGCTGGTGGCGCTGCAGGGCCTAGGGCGGCAGCCGGCCACCAGCTTCGGCATTGCCCCCGAAACCAACCTGCTGCTACGCGAGCTCACCAAGCCTGGTCAGCGGGTGGTGCTCACGCTGTTCGGCTCGGCCTACGCCGCGGCCAAGGTGCGCGACTACGACCGGATGAGCGCCGTGCTGGTGGCCTACCAGGAAAGCACCGACGCCCAGCGCCTGGCCGCTCAGCTCATCTTCGGCGGCATTGGGGCTACCGGTAAGCTGCCCGTGACGGTGAGCCCGAGCCTGCCCGCCGGCTTTGGCCTCATGACCCAGCCCGGCTTGCGCCTAGCCTACGGCAACCCCGAAGATGCTGGCATGGACCCGCGCCTTGAAGCCCGCGTGGACAGCCTGCTAACCAGCGCCATCGCGGCCGGCGCCGCGCCCGGTGCCCAAGCCATGATAGTGCGCCGCGGCGTGGTAGTGCTGCGCAAAAACTACGGTTATATCTCCCAATCCGATGAGCGGAGCACTTTGGCGGCGTTGCCGGGCCCTAGGGTCAGCACCGGCCCCGCTGTGGGCAGTGAGCCGGAAACTGCTACCGCCTCAACTACTAAGAGTTTTGCCCAGTCGCCAACAACTACTAATCAGCTAGCTACAACTCGCCCCGTTGCCGACGCCGACCGCTACGACCTAGCCTCGCTGACCAAGATTCTGGCGGCCACGCCGGCGCTGCTCAAGCTGCAGGAGCAGGGCAAGTTCAGCCCCGACAGCACGATGGGGCAGCTGTTCCCCTTCCTGCGCAAGACCAACAAGGCGCCGCTGCGGATGCGCGACGTGCTGGCCCACCAGGCCGGGCTGCCGGCGTTCATCCCGTTCTACAAAAACCTGCAAAAGCCCGACGGCGGGCTGCAAGCGCACTGGTTCCAACCCGACTCGTCGGCCAAGTTTCCGCTGCCGGTGGCGCGCGGCATCTGGGGGCGGCGCGACATTCCTACTTACCTCAACCAGCAGATTGGGGCGGCGCCGCTGCTGGCCAAGCGCGAGTACGTGTACTCCGACCTGTCGTTTTACCTGACGCCGGGCTTGGTGAAGCGCCGCACCGGGCTGGGCTTTGAGGAGTACCTGACCAAAGAGGTGTACGGGCCCCTAGGGTCGGGCCTGCACCTGCAGCCGCTGCACCACTACGCGCTGGCCCGCCTCGTGCCCACTGAGTACGACTCGCTGTTTCGGAAGCAGCTGTTGCGCGGCTACGTGCACGACGAAGGCGCGGCCCTGCTGGGCGGCGTTAGTGGCCACGCCGGCCTGTTTGGCAACGCCAACGACGTGGCCCAACTAGTGCAGACCTACGCCTGGGGCGGGCGTTACGGTGGCCAGCAAATCTTCGACAAGAACATTCTGGCCGAGTGGACGCGCTGCCAGTTTTGCGACCAAGGCAACCGGCGGGCCCTGGCCTTCGACCGGCCGGCTAAGGCGGTGCCGGGCGGGCCCTCGCTCATCAGCTACGGCCACACCGGTTTCACGGGCACCTACTTCTGGGTCGACCCCGCCAAGGACATTGTGGTGGTGCTGCTTACCAACCGCGTGAACCCCACGCGCCGCAACTCGAAGCTGGGCGACCTGAGCGTGCGCAGCAAGTTCTTACAGCTGGCGCTCGATGCGGCGCGGTAGGCCCTAGGGGGGTAACTGTCCGAGCACAGCGCAAAATTGTTCAGATTGTCTGACGCCAGGAATGACTAGGTTAAGGCTTGCTTTGCTTGTAAATTACTGTTTAATAGCAGTTTGGTAGGCAAGGCCTTTCGACTTTTAGCGAAGTTGAAGCGGGCGGTTCAAGGGATTGGATGGCGTAATAGGCCAGCTACTTTTGGCTAGTCATTTACGCCATCGCTTTGCCACTATGAAAACTACTCCCATCCGCTGCGTTGCTCACCCTATAACTAGGCACCTGCTAACCGCGCTGGTGATAGGGGCTAGCAGCTGCCTGGCTGCCTGCTCGCTGCAAGGAGACGCACCCGCGCCGGAATACCGCCTGACGCCGCAGCAACTAGCCTGGCAGCCCTACCACGAAGGACAGGTACTGCGCTTCGGCAATGCCCGCACCACCGCCGTGCGTACCTATGCCGTGAGCAAGCTCACCGACCAGATGGTAACGGCCTACTGCAGCGTGTGCCTCTCCGAGCAGCCCAAGTATCAGGAAATCAGCGTGCAGATGCAGCGCACCGATACTGCTTCAGTCAAGTTTACCGCGCTCAGCCTGCAGCTGTACCGCGCGCGGGCCAGTGGCAGCGACGCGCCAGTGCTGCGTGCAACCGAGGGCTGGACTACCCACGGCACGCCAGGGCTGCCGCTCGACCAGATAGACCGCGGGCAGCCACTCGACTCCACGCAATATTTCCACGTGAAGCTGCTGCCCAGTCTCACCTTAGGTACGGTTACGTACAGCCAGGTAGTACGCTCGCCGAGCTTTGGCGTACCCGACCAAGGAATTGTGGCCGTCTTGTACTTTACTAAAAACCAAGGCGTAGTAGGCTTTGAGGAAGTAGGTAGTGGCCTCTGGTACCGCCTGCCCTAGGCTGGCTGAGCAGCTTGTTCTTCCAGCAGCCAGTCCACGGCCTCGCCCTCGGTAATGCACTGGTGCATGCGGAAAGGTTCGGCGAGGTCGTAGGTACTCGGCTCGGGCACCGTGCCATCCAACTGAAACTCTTCGCGCAGGCCAGGGGCCATGAAGTACACCAAGCGAGCGGGTGTGCCTAATTCGCGCTGTAGCTGCGGGTAGAAGTCGTGCAGCAGCCACTGCAGCACCACCGGACCGCTGCGGCCCCGGCGCCGGATATTGAGCAGCCAGTAGCGGCAGTTGTCGCGGGCGTGGGCAGCGGCTAGCAGTTCGAGGTAGCACTGGTGGTTTTCTTCTTCCGAGAGCGGCCGCAAAAACCGGCCAATCAGAATATGGTGGTCGCGGTGGTAAATAATTTCCAGCGCATCGGTGCTTGAGTAGAGAGTGGGCATAGCAGAAGGAACGGTGCGGCGCCGCCGAACGCGACGATAGCGTAAAACGGCCTCGTGCCCCCTAGGGTTTAGGAAGAGCTGCTGCGCCAGCCGGTACCCGGCCCCGGCCCACCGAAAGCGCCCAGCTTGTTCTAACTTACGGGCCTCTTCCCACCTTTCCTTCCGGTCTTTATGCTTGGCCTCATGATGCAGACGCCCTTGCTCGTCAAGGGCCTACTCGAGCACGCCGCCCGCTGGCACGGCAGCACCGAAATCGTATCGCGCCTGCCCGAGGGCGGGCCGCTGCACCGCACCACTTACGCCCAGGTGCACGCCCGCGCCCGGCAGCTGGCCCACGCCCTGGGGCGCCTGGGCGTGCAGCCCGGCGACCGGGTGGCTACCCTGGCTTGGAACACGCACCGCCACCTCGAGCTGTACTACGGCATCTCGGGCCTCGGCGCGGTGTGCCATACCATTAACCCCCGGCTATTTTTCGAGCAGCTGGTCTACATCGTCAACCACGCCCAGGACCAGGTGCTATTTTTTGACCTCACCTTTCTGCCGCTGGTCGAGAAGCTAGCGCCGCACTGCCCCACCGTGCGCCACTGGGTGCTGCTAACGGGCCCCGCGCACCGCCCGCCCGCCACCAGCCTGCCCAACTTGCTCGATTACGAGACCCTGCTGGCCACCGAAGCGCCCGACTACGAGTGGCCCGTGCTGGACGAAAATACGGCTTCGGCCCTGTGCTACACCTCGGGCACCACCGACCAGCCCAAGGGCGTGCTCTACTCGCACCGCTCCACCTTGCTGCACGCCTACGCCGCCTCGCTGCCCGACTGCTTCGGCTGCGGCGCCCGCGACGTGGTGCTGCCCGTGGTGCCCATGTTCCACGTCAACGCCTGGGGTATTCCGTACCTGGCGCCGCTCAACGGCTGCAAGCTGGTGCTGCCCGGCCCCGCCCTCGACCCCGCCAGCCTCTACGAGCTATTTGAGAGCGAAGGGGTTACGTTTTCGGCCGGCGTGCCCACCATCTGGTTTGGGCTGCTGCAGTTTATGCGCGAGGGGCAGCGTCGCTTCGGCACCTTGCGGCGCATGATAGTGGGCGGCGCCTCGTGCCCGCCCGCGCTGCTGCGCGCCTTTGCCGAAGAGCTGGGCGTTGAAATCAGGCACGCCTGGGGCATGAGCGAAACCTCGCCCCTAGGCACCGTTAGCACCCTCAAGGCCGACCAGCTAGCCTGGCCCCCGGCCGAGCAGTTCCGGGAGTTGACCAAGCAGGGCCGCACCATTTTTGGGGTGGATATGGAGATTGTGAACGACGCTGGCCAGCCCCTGCCGCACGACGGCGTAGCGTTTGGCGACCTGCTGGTACGCGGGCCGTTCATTGCCAGCGGCTACTTTGCCAACCCCGACGTCAGCCAGTTCACGGCCGCTGGCTGGTTCCGCACCGGCGACGTGGGCACCATCGACGCCGAGGGCTTCCTGCAAATCACCGACCGCTCGAAGGACGTCATCAAGTCGGGCGGCGAGTGGATTTCGAGCATCGACCTCGAAAACCTGGCCGTGGCCCATCCCGCCGTGGCCGAGGCCGCCGTCATCGGCGTGCCCCACCCCAAGTGGAGCGAGCGCCCGCTGCTGGTAGTGGTGCGCAAGCCCGGCCAGCAGGTATCGGCCCAGGAGCTGCTGGCGTTTTACGACGGTAAAATAGCCGCCTGGCAGCGCCCCGACGCCGTGGAATTTGTGGAGCAGCTGCCCCACACGGCCACCGGCAAGCTGCTGAAAACCCAGCTGCGCCAAGATTTTGCCGGCTACGAGCTGAAGGTCTAGAAGCCAATAGTAGCTAAAAAATAGAACGTCATGCTGAGTGCCGCGAAGCAGCTCTCCCGTAGCGCCTAGGGTCATTATTCAGTAGAGCTGCTTCGCGGCACTCAGCATGACGTTCTTAATTAACAAGTCTTTTTTCACGCTATTGTGATTCCCAAACTCCTTTTCCTCGCCGCGCTGGCCCTCGGCGCGCTGCCCGCCCTGTCTCAAACCGCCCCCCCGCCCGACCGCGACGGCTTGCAGCGGTACGCCGCCGCCAACCGCGCCTTGCCCGCGCCGCAGGCAAAGCGCCCTAGGGTGGTGCTACTCGGCAATTCTATCACCGACGTCTGGCCGCGGGTCGATTCGGCCTTCTTCCAGAAAAGCCCTTACGAGCTGGTTGGCCGGGGCATCGGCGGGCAAACCTCGCCCCAGATGCTCGTGCGCTTCCGCCAAGATGTGCTCGACTTGCACCCGACCGTAGTGGTTATCTTGGCCGGCATCAACGACATCGCCCAAAATACCGGCCCCTACGACCCGCAAGCCACGTTCAACAATATCAAGTCGATGACCGAGCTGGCGCAGGCCCACGGCGTGCGGGTGGTGCTCAGCTCGGTGCTGCCGGCCTACGACTTTCCGTGGCGCCGCGGCCTCGAACCGGCTCCTAAAGTGCTGGCCCTTAACCAGCAGCTGCGCGCCTACGCCGCCGAGCGCCACGCCACCTACCTCGACTACCACGCCGCCATGGCCGACAACCGCCAGGGCCTGCCCCCCGAGCTGTCGAAAGATGAGGTACACCCCACCCTGGCCGGCTACCGCATCATGGAGCCGCTGCTGGAGCAAGCCGTAGTCCAGTCGCTGAAAATGAAAGTACCCAAGCCCTAGGAGCAATTGCTCCACTAAGCTGCGCATGACTACGACTTTCTCGCGGGTGCCAAAGCACCTGTTAGCCCTAGGCCTCTTGCTGACCGCGGAGGCTGCCCATGCCCACACTACGCCAGCCCACGGCTATTGGCGTGCGCCGCGTCATGGTTTCCTCGTCGGCATGCTAACCTAAAACCAGAAGTATCGCGTTATGCAAGCCCGCCTCCGCCGCCTGGGCGCCCGCGCCGACTCGCTGCGCCGGGTGGCACCCGCGCCGGCGTCTGGTGGGCCTAAGTAGCCGCGTATGGGCCTAGGGAGCAGTCAAAAAGCTGCTTACCCGCTGGTTGAACTCCTGCGGAATTTCCCACGGGGCGTTGTGCGTCGCTCCCTTAAATATGAAGCAGCTGGCGTGGGGCAGGTGCGCGGCAATGGCCCGGGTGTGGGCGTCGAGCACCAAATCGTGCTCGCCGGCCAGCACCAGCACCGGCGCCTGAATGCGTGCCATGTCCGCAAATGTGAGTTGGGGCTCGGTGAGCAGCAGCTCGTAGAGGCGGGCTTGCGTGCGGGCAGCTGGCTCGGTCTGCTGCCGTAGCAAACTCAGCTGCTGCCGTAGTACGACCAGTAGGGCAGGGTCTAGGGCCTGGTCGGTGGGGAAGAGGTTGGCTCCCATAATGGCCAGGCGGCTCACGTAGGCGGGGTGGCGCAGCGCCATTTCCAGGGCTGTGTTGCCGCCGTCGCTCCAGCCCAGCAGAGCCACCCGCCGCAGGTGCAGCGTGTCGAGCAGTTGGCGCAGGTCGTCGGCAAAGAGGCGGTAGGAGAGGGGCGCGCTCGTGGCGTCCTGGCTTTTGCCCTGGGCCCGGGTATCCACTGCAATAACGCGGAAGCGCTGCGCCAGCGCGCCAATTTGCTGGTCGAAAGCGCTAATGGACTGCCCGTTGCCGTGCAATAACACCAGCGGTTCGCCCTGCCCGTACTGTTCGTAGTACAGGCGTCCGCCCGCTACGGATACGTGGTGGCCCACCGCCGCACTGTCGCCGTAATGGTGGGTGCTGAGCGGGCGACTGCCGCCAGTGCCCAGCACCCGGTCGATGGACCGTTGCGAAAGCGTATCGGCCGCAGTTGTAGGTGCCTCCGGGCGGTCTGGGCCTTGGTTAGCAGACCGATACGAGTCGGCCGTGAGGTAGATGCTTAGGTTGCCGGGCTTCACGAGGCGCCAGGGGGCCTGGCTTTTGTCGCGGAACAGGATGCCGTGGCCCGGCGTGGGCACCGCCGCGATGCCAAAGGCTTTCTGGTTGCCTTCCTGCGCCTGGCTCTGCACCCATTGCAGCGTGACGGCCACCTCGTCGAGGCCCCGCAGCACGAGCGAGTCGGCCTGCAAATCGACGTGTACCCACCCCCTAGGCTGGGTCACGTCCACAAAAACGTTACGGCGCAGCAGTGGCCGGTCAGGCAAACCCTGGCGCACGCTGTAGAGCTGCAGCCGAAACTTGACCGCTCGAAACCGGTTGAAAGCCACGAAGAAATTGACGTCGCGCACTACGCAATAGGGGTCCACGGGCACCACGGTGCCCTGCTCCCGGCCCAGCTCATCGCTGATTAAGTCCGGCTCGGTGTACATGCGCCCCACCATAAGAGTAGAAGCGCTCGTGCGGCCAAACGTCTTGGTTTTCACTTTGCCACCGCGCACCACCACCTGCCCTAGGGCCACGCTGGCAGGGCGCAGTTGAATGGTTTGCCGACCCACCGGCCCGCTGGCCAGCGGCACAGTAGCAGCCTCGTAGCCCACGCTGCTCACGACGAGCGCTGGTACCGCCGCTCCGTCTGGCAAGACGAGCCGAAAGGTGCCGGCCTCGCTCGCAGCGGTGCCCAGCGGCTGCTGCGGCACCCCAATAGTGGCGAAGGGCACCGGCTGCTGGGTGCGCGCGTCGAGCACAAGGCCTTCCACTACCCGGTTCTGTCCCCAACTAGGCAAAGTCAGCCACCAGCAGCTCAGCAGCAATCCAATCAGTCTAAGTAGCATCTATCAGCAGTAAACAAAAACGCCGCAGCCTGCCCAACCAAAGACCGGCTCGCGGTTAACAGAGGCTAACGCAGCGCAAAAGGTTGTCTGCCTACTCCAAATGGCCTTTTTAATCCGCGCGCTCTAAGCATCAAAAAGGCCGCCCTGCTCCAAGAAGCAAGGCGGCCTTTTAAGTAGAAGCGGCCCTAGGGCTACTGCTGCGCGCGCAGGTAGGGCTCTAGCACAGCGTACGCCTTTTGGGCGCGAACCTGGTCGTGCACCAGCGGGTTGCTGGCGGCCTGGTACACGCTCTGCAGCGTGAGCAGGTAGCCGCGCTGCGCATCGTCGAAGAGCGCGCCGTCGTGGGCCTGGTAGTAGTTCAGCACCTGAATGCTGCGGGTCGTGAGCTTATCCATAATGGCATCGGCCTTGGCCTTTTCGCCGCTGGCTACCAACGCTGGCACTAGCTGCGGCGTGTAGTAGTCATACGGAATGGCTTCGTCGGGCATCACTTCCAGGCACTTGTTGGCTACTTCCTTAGCCTTGGCCATGTTGCCTTCGGCTAGGTAGGCGTTGGCCAGGCGGGCAAACTTGTCGCGGTAGTTGGCGGGGAAGCGCAGGTTGTTTTCGTCGTAGAAGATGCTCGACGTGCGCAGACCACGGTAGTAGAACTTGTGCATCAGCTCGTCGTAGCAGATGGGCTTTTCGACGTAGCCTTCCTCGCCGCGCTTGTCGTAGTTGGGGTCGCGCAGGGGCAGCAGGCGGTAAGCCATGCCTTCGAGCTGGAAATAGGGCTCCAGGTTCATGTAGTCCGAAGGCGTTACCGTAGAGCTGAAGTAGATAGGCCGCTTCCAGTTGTTGGTCGCAATCATATCCAGAATTACCAGGTTCTTCTTCTCGATGCCGCGCTTGCTCATGTCCCAGCGCAACTCGCTCACCAGTTGGTTTTTGCGGTCGGCCGGGATGACGCCTGCCAGCTGCTTCACCGCAGCGGTATCCACCTTCAAGAAGAACTTGTTGGTGGGGTAGGTAGTGAAGCTGATACCCTCTTGTTGCTGCTTGAGCAGGGGGCTGTCGGAGCCTACTAGGCCGATGAACTGCTTGAGGTCGAGGCTATCAATGGCCGGGTTGAAGGCCGGGTACAGGATGTCGTTGTTGCCCTGCACGTAAGACGCCTCGCCCATCGAGATGGGCAGCGGGGCCGACTGGTAGCTCGGCCGCTTCATCTGCTGGATGTACCAGTCCGTGTTCAAGTACGACAGTACAGCCACGCGCACGTCGGTGCGGACGCCCTCCACTTCCTGCGCGTACCAGAGGGGGAAGGTGTCGTTATCGCCGTTAGTGAACAGGATGGCGTTGGGCGCGCACGAGTTCAACAAGTTACGAGCCGAATCAACCGAGTTGTAGCGGCCCGAGCGGTCGTGGTCGTTCCAGCCCTGCGCCACCAGAATGAGCGGTGAAGCCAGCCCAAGGGCCACAGCTGCAGTGGTGCGCAGGCGTGCATCTTGCACCACGCGCCCTAGGGCCTGGGCTAGGCCGATAACCCCGAGGCCAATCCAGATGGCGAAGGCGAAGGTAGCCCCGCAGAAGGTGTAGTCCCGCTCGCGCGGCTCGAGCGGCGGCTGGTTGAGGTACACAACGATGGCAATGCCAGTAAACAAGAACAGCAAACCCACGATAAGCGCATCGTGGCCGCGCCGCCGCAGCTGCACCACCAAGCCAATCAGCCCCAAAATGAGCGGGATGGCGAAGAAATTATTGTGCGCAAAGCTCTGGCCGATGCGCGGCGGCAAATTGCCCGAGCTAGGGCTGAAGGGCGTGAGCACGCCCGCTTGCTGCAAGTCAGAATCGCGGCCGATGTAGTTCCAGCCGAAGTAGCGCCAGAACATGTGCCCAATTTGGTACTGGAAGAGGAAGCCTAGGTTCTGGCCCATCGTGGGCTTGCTGCCTTCCATCAGGTCAGGAATCCACTTTTTATACTCCTGCACGTGGGCTGGGTCGGGGCTGTAGATGCGGGGCAGCAGCATCTTGTCAGCGTCGGCGTAGGCCGGCTCTTGGGCGCGGGGCAGAATCTCGATGTATTGGCCACCCTGGCGGCGGTAGCGCGGCGTGCCTTCCTCGTAGTGGTCGGGCTGGGCGTTGTACTGCGGGCCGTAGAGCAGGGGCCGCGAGCCGTACTGCTCGCGCTTGAGGTAGCTCACAAACGAGAGTACATCCGAAGGGTCGTTCTCGTTGATGGTGGGCTTAAAGGACGCCCGGATGGGCACGATGAGGTAGGATGAGTAGCCAACGAGGATAAACACGAAGCACAGCATGGCCGTGTTTAGCAACTGGCTGCGGCGCTGAAACGACTGCCGGAACCCCAGCCAAATGAGCCCCACCAGCAGCACCATAAACAGAATAATGCCCGAGTTGAAAGGCATGTGGAAGGTGTTGATGGCGTACAGCTCGAACCAGCCGGCGAGGGTAGGCAGGCCGGGGATGATGCCCACTAGCACCGATGCCACGATGATTAAGCTCACTACAAGTGTTACCACCCCACCTACCAGTGTAGGCTTGGGGTGGCGGCGGTAGTAGTAGACCAGGGCCAGGGCGGGCAGGGCCAGCAGGTTGAGCAAGTGCACGCCGATGCTCAGGCCAATGACGTAGGCAATGAGGATGAGCCACTTGTCGGAG